>Ga0302320_10005624_pt1 | contig 28037 bp, 26 predicted proteins | sample Bog_T0_3_FD_202130 | JGI IMG/M metagenome (GOLD analysis project Ga0302320, IMG submission 202130) | Peat permafrost microbial communities from Stordalen Mire near Abisko, Sweden - Bog_T0_3 | ecosystem: Environmental > Terrestrial > Soil > Wetlands > Peat | place: Sweden: Abisko, Stordalen Mire...
CGGAACTGGAGCCGATGGCGATCGGGGTGGCGTCGCTGTGCAAGATCAACGCCAACATCGGCAACTCGGCGGTCACTTCGGAAATAAAAGAAGAGCTGAAGAAACTGCACACCGCCGTGCATTACGGCGCCGACACGGTGATGGATTTGTCGACCGGCGGCAACATCCATGAGATTCGCGAAGCCATTCTGCGGAATTCTCCGGTTCCGATCGGAACCGTGCCGATTTATGAAGCCATCGCGCGCGTGAAACGTGTAGAGGATTTGAATGCTTCGGTCATGCTGGAAGTGATTGAAGAGCAGGCCGCGCAAGGCGTGGATTACATGACGATCCACGCTGGCGTGCTGATTCAATACTTGCCGCTTATCTCGAAGCGCATTACGGGAATCGTAAGCCGGGGCGGCGCAATTCTCGCGCAGTGGATGGCTTACAACCACAAACAGAATTTCCTTTACGAATGTTTTGAGGACATCTGCAAAATCTGTAAGAAGTATGATGTCAGCTTTTCGCTCGGGGATGGGCTGCGTCCCGGATGCGTGGCCGACGCCAGCGATGAAGCACAGTTCGCCGAATTAAAGACTCTCGGGGAACTGACGCAGATTGCCTGGAAGCATGATGTGCAGGTGATGATCGAAGGTCCGGGCCACGTGTCGATGGATAAGATCAAAGAACAAGTCGAGAAAGAAGTCGAGCTTTGCTACGAAGCTCCGTTCTATACCCTGGGTCCTCTTGTGACGGACATCGCTCCCGGCTACGACCACATCACATCAGCGATCGGCGCGGCGATGATTGGATGGTACGGCGCGGCCATGTTGTGCTACGTGACGCCGAAAGAGCATTTAGGTTTACCCAATGAGAAAGACGTGAAAGACGGAATCATCGCTTACAAGATTTCGGCACACGCCGCCGATATTGCCCGCGGACGTCCCGGGGCGCGCGATCGCGATGACGCGTTGAGCTACGCCCGCTATAAGTTCGATTGGGAAAAACAATTTGCTTTGTCGTTGGATCCGGAGACGGCGCGCTCGATGCATGACGAAACTTTGCCTGACGATTTTTACAAAGAAGCGGCTTTCTGCTCCATGTGCGGCCCGAAATTCTGCTCGATGAATTATTCGTCGAAGGTGGATGAGTACAACAAGCAGGTGCATGGCATCGAGAAGAAGGATTATTCGGAGTTGGTCGAGCGGCTGGTTTCAATTAAGTAGGATCGCCACGAATCACGTAGCCCCGGACGCATTCGTCCGGGGCCATTTTTGAATCTACCCCGAAGCGAGGTCTATGGATCATCACGAGGCAGTCCGGAAATTTGAACATTTAATGCTAAAAGAGGCCGATCACGCCCGCGAAGTAGCCACGGAACTGGAGGCCCTGGCGCCGTCCCTGACGACGGAGAACTCCCGACAACTGGCGCAGGTGCAAATCAAGGCGAGCCATAAGCTGTCCAAAGAGTTTCGAGAGTTGGCGGAGAAGGTTAAGGAGAAATAGGGTAGTGTGCCTATTTTTGAGATCTAGAAAATCGTCGCTACGCTCTGGCAAATCGCGACTATTTTCCGGCCGGCCAATATGAAATCGCAGTTTACGCTCGACTTGTTAATCGCAAGATTCCGCAGTTGCTTTCGACGATTCAAGTATCGCTCTCGAAGGACGAAGCAACGAGGCTACACCTCAGCCGTGGTGCGCTTTTTACGTGGAATCCCGATACCGCCGCTTATCATGCTTCTTTCGAAGCAACTCAGCGATAGGCCTCGCGCGATGTCTTACGGCAGGAATTCTGATCGTATCGCCGTCCTCATCGGTAAAGCCTACGCGATAGTCGCCGACTCGTAGCCCGTTTCCAACTTCGTAAAACCACCACATTGGTACTCGCAAGCCTCTCCGGCAAACGCGCCGCGGACCAGTCAGCGTGCCTGATACCCGTCTCTTGCTCGAACCTCTTGTGTCCCAGTGGCGCTCCGCCATTTTCCTTTGCAGTCCGTCGTATTTCGTCCCGGATGTGTTGCTTGGTCATATCTGGTCGAGAAATAATACCGCGGCGGAGCGTTTCTTGCGAAAGGTTGGGAAACTTACTCCGACACCATCGCAACGCGTGCTGCGGTCGCGGCCCGCCGGAGATCGGTATCGTTGGTTGCCAAAGGCAAATTGAGACGGATGGCAAGCGCCAGGTATGCCGCGTCGTAATTTGTAAGATTGTGCTTTTGCGCAAGCGCTGGCAGATCGAGAATTTCACTCGGGACCTGTTCCGCGGCGTCAATCGGAAGGGCCTTGAGTCGCGTCAGAAAACCATCAATCTTATCGAGTGTGATCCGCTTGCGCCGATGGGCCATGAGCAGCCCGTTGCCAACTTCATAAAACCACAAGATTGGAACCGCGGCGCGTTTGCCGGAGAGGCTTGCGAGTACGGCGAGACTGTATTCACGATCAGCCTCGTCTTCCAGAAACCACTGGAGCGTCAGTGACGCGTCCAGTACCAGGTCACTCACAGACGATGACCTTCACGGATCAATTGCTTAACCGAGATGTCCTGCAGGGGAGTACGATTTTCCGCAACAAAGTTGAGCATTTCCCGCACGGCACCCTCTTGATCGCCATTACCGTTTCCGCCTAACGACAGCCCCTTCTCATGAAGGGCCGCTAAGGCGGTAGCAATCACTTCCTCTACAGAGCGAAAGTGACCTGACCTCAACTCGTCGTTGACAATCCGTTCCTGCTCGGGGGTAAGATCTATATTCATTCGCGGATTGTCCGTGGCAGATCAATAGCCAAAATCAACTCCAGTTGGCGATAATTTGTCGGTCTCTTTCTGCGTGATGCCGAGTTCGGCTAAGAACTCCTCATGGGGAGTGCCTTTGTTATGCTTCGACCATTCGCGAGCTTCGGCGAGGGCCTTCTCGTCTGCCACTGTCAGTGGCTCGTCGTCGATGGGAGCGTTCGCAATTGCGCGGGCAACGGGGTCGAGCAGACGTTCGAGCATGCCGATCGCGGCGGGCACTTGGTCCGGGGCAAGGTGCTCGATCAGTTTGTGGGCGAGTTGTTTGTCTGCCGCCATAACACGGTTATTCTACACCGCGACGTTTGGCATCCATGCTCTTTTACCGTTGCCCTGACCACCGATTCCAGCCTTCGATAACCCTATGGCGAAGGCGAAGAAGTTCGGACTTGAAAATTCCGCTCCCATCCCCGATAAGGAAGACGAGGAAACGCTCACCGCCATTGATGCAGGCATTCGGAACGCGAGAGCTGGCCGAACCGCCCCCCGCCGAAGAAGTCCGCAAGCGGTTGCATAAATGGAGTACTGATTACAATGGTAATCGGCTCGCTTTCCGCCGCAATGGTCCGTTTGCCATCGCCGTTATCCACTCGCTATCATCATTTCGGGTTTGGTGAATCTACGATGGGCGAAAAGGACCTTAGCGACCTGCTCCAAGCGCTGAAAGATGTTACCGCGGAACATGCCTTCAGCAAGGAGAAGGCTCAGGAATTTCTACAGAACGAAGGCGTGCTCACATCCAATGGTGAGCTAACCGAACCTTATCGCTGAAACTACTCTGAAAATTGCATCAGCTTGCCACGTCATTCGTGCTGGGCTATCACGGCTGCGACCGCGGAGTTGCCGAGAAGCTGATCGCCGGTGACCCGTTCCAGCCCAGTGACAACGACTATGACTGGCTGGGACACGGCATCTACTTCTGGGAATCCAACCCCGCCCGCGGTTTGGAGTTCGCAACCGAACTGAAGGCCAAGAGGAATCTAATCGTTGAACCGAATGTGGTGGGTGCCGCAATCGACCTCGGCTATTCAGTTGGGTATTGCTTGATTCATCGACCGTTCGGAATGCAATGGCCTGACTCAATAGAAAAGATACTTTCGCCACTTATCGTCCGAGCGCCCCATCAAGCGCATGATGTGGCGGCTGGTGTGAAGATTGAAGGCGCGCGGTTCGCGCATGAGTTTCATGTTGGCTTCGAGGGGAAACTGATTCCCCTTACGGCGATTGCAGGGATGGCAGCAGGCCACGAGATTTTCCCAGGTGGAGGAGCCGCCGCGGGAACGCGGGATTACATGGTCCAGCGTCAGTTCGCCCGAAGGCAGCACGGTGGCGCAATACTGGCAAGTGTTGCGGTCGCGCAGCAGAATATTTTTTCGCGACAGGGCGCGGCTTTGGTGCGGGATGCGCCGGTATTCCAGCAGACGGATCACCGAAGGCACGCGCATAGCGACTCGCGCCGCATGCAGAAAGTGTCCATTCTCTTCTTCCGTCATGGCCACGCCCTTGAGCACAAGCACCAGGGCACGGCGCGCGGCGCACACATTGATGGGCTCATACGACGCGTTCAGAACCAGCACGGGCGCGTGCAGCGCATTGCCGTTGCTGTCGCGGTGCGTCGCCGCCACCGCGAACAGGCCGGCGGCACGCATGCTTGGTGGTCCTGCCTCGGATTCAAGTCTGCCTGACATAAGCTATATCCCCACGGCCTTGGCCATTGGAACATCTTCTGGTTCGATGCTGCTTTCGATCTCGTCGCTGTCTGGGCCTGCAATTTCTAAATGCTGATCTGAAATCTTCAATGTACGAGCTACAGTAGCCACCCAGACCCTGGTTGCTCCGGCGCGAAGCAAGACCCGTGTGCACTCGGAAGCGGTTGCTCCCGTGGTAAAAACGTCGTCCACCACCAAGACTTCGTTACCTTTCACAACCTCAGGCTGAGCTACAGCGAATGCTCCGCGCAGGTTGGCACGGCGTTGGTGGCGAGTAAGGCCGATCTGCGATGCCGTTTCGCGTTTTCGAACTAGAGCGCCCGCGCACAAGCGCAGGCGATCCTGCGAACGTCTGATCTTCATCGCGGCGCGGGCGATCAACTCTGCCTGATTGAATTCACGTTGGCGAAATTTGGAGCGATGCAGCGGCACCGGAACAACGACAACCGGCCCGGAAAGTTGAGGCTCGAGCGTGGAAATCGCCTCCGCCAGCATGCGTCCCAGAACATTCGCGGCCGGGCGCACGCCGCCGTACTTCAAGAGATGAATCAGTTCGCGAAGGCCGCTTTCGTAGCTGCCATAGGCGACCGCGCGCGCGAAATTCGGCTCGGCTCGACGGCACAGTCCGCACCGGGATTCGCCCGACGGATCCAACGCGTAAGACAAGAACAACCGTTCGCCGCAAAGGCGGCAGACATCCTCAGCAGTCGACTGCATGGCATCGAGGCATTTCTGACAGACAGGAAGGCGCGAGATTCTTGTCAGAAGTGTGCCGCAGATGCGGCAGTCGGAGGGAAATAAGACAGTGAAAAGGCTTTCGGCAATCGCACCGGACCAGATGCGGTTCACTTTGAGTGAATCGGTTTCGGAGGCAATAGAAGGGCCAGCCACTCCAGCCCTGGCCTGGCTAGCCCGAATTCTGTCCTCGCTACTGCTGAAGACGGCCTCCGTGTTGCCCGCGTCGCTTCAGCGGGACGATTTCGCAATTGCTGCAACCAGTATAACGGCGGACGCTGCGCTAGGCAACGCTACGCCCAGGGTTCGCTGCTGGCGCAGGCAACGGTCTGCTAACATCGGCTAGCCGCAGCTTCACTGGCACCAAGAGCAACCGATAATCCCTGCGAAAACATTCCGCACAGCGCACTGGACGCAGCAGAAGAACCGGGAGAATAAATCTTTCGGAAAACGTCCGGCGACGCGAGCGGAAACCGTCGTTGCTCCCGCAATCGTCGCAATGAAATTGGATATAGTTTTCTAACCACAACCGGATGGGGGAATTTCCAGTCACACTACACCTCCGTTGTCAGAGCATGGCGAAGGGGCACAAATACCAATTAGAGAGATTCTACGCCAGAGGGAAGAACAAGCCAATGCCTGGATGAGCTGGATGACACTCAGTACTATGGAAGCATAGTACTTGTAATCGAGCCCTCCCGCGTGCTAACGTGCGCCGTTTAGTCTTTGAAGGCGTTAAGCCTTTTGCACCCGTTTAGCCCTTCGAATAAGATACATTCGAAAGTGCTTCCATCCCGCGCCCCACGAGGATTTCGCTTATGAGCAGTCCAGTCCCCGGACCAGGAACTGGTGTCAGGAAACACGTCCCGTTCGTCCCCGAGCATATGGAGATGAAGGAATTCACGCTCCGCGCCGTGTTGCTCGGACTTCTCATGACCATCGTCCTCGGAGCAGCCAACGCTTACCTGGGACTGCGCGCGGGTATCACAATCGCCGCCACCTATCCGGCGGCCGTGATCGCGATGGCGGCGATGAGGGCGTGGAAGGGTTCTCTACTGGAAGAAAATATTGCGCGAACTGCCGGATCGATCGGCGAATCCGTCGCAGCCGGCGCAATCTTCACCATTCCGGCATTCCTGATTGCAAAGGCGTGGCCCTCTTTTGAGCCTGGGGTCGCTTATTGGAAATCAACGGCGCTCCTCATGGTGGGAAGTATTTTGGGGGTGCTCTTTATCTCTCTGGTTCGGCGCGGCATGGTGGAAGATCCGGAGCTGCCCTTTCCAGAATCTCTGGCCGCTTCGGAAATTCATAAAGCGGGCCAGCGCGGAGCCGAAGCCGCCAAATATCTTTTCTGGAATATCGGTATCGGCGGCTTCGTATATCTGCTGGGACGCTTCGGTCTGTTTGCCGCTGACAAAGACTTTCACTTTGGCGTTGGCACTCTGGGGCGCAGTCAGGTGCGGCTGGGCGGAGTAGGGACCACAAACACAATCGCTACCGGCGCGGCCAGCATGGCCTCGGCGCCGAGCGTGAGCCCGGCATATCTGGGCGTGGGTTACATCATCGGGATCAAGCTGGCTGCGCTTCAATTTTCCGGCGGCGTGCTGGCTTGGGGACTGATGGTTCCGCTCCTTATGTATTTTCTGGGCCCGCAACTCAAGCAATATATTCCCGCTGATACGCCCGATGATTGGGCCACGATGGCGATGGCAGTGTGGCGATTTATCGTAAGGCCGATTGCCGTGGGCGGCATGTTGGTAGGCGCAGCGTATACGCTCTACAAAATGCGCGCAAGTCTTACCGCAGGACTGGGAAAAGCCTTCGCGGACATCAGCCAAACCAAAGAACAGCAGGCGCAGCTTTCGCGCACCGAGCGCTACATGAGTTCGAAAACTGTTTTCGGACTCATCGCCGTCATGTTCGTTCTGATGTGTTTCTTGTACATACATATCTCCGGATTAATTTGGCCGGCGGTGCTGGCGGCTTTGGTCATGCTGGTCGTGGGATTTATATTCGCCACGGTCTCGGGCAATCTGGTCGGATTCATCGGCTCCTCCAATAATCCGATTTCCGGATTGACGCTCTCCACCTTGATTATTGCGGCTCTGCTGATGGTGGCCTTGGGAGTCCACGGAATAAAGGGTGTAGCGACCGTGCTGGGAGTCGCCGCAGTGGTTTGCGTTTCGGCAGCAGTTGCGGGCGAACTGCTGCAGGATTTTAAAGTCGGCTACATTCTTGGCGGCACGCCGAGCAAAATTCAAAGCGCTGAGTTGATTGCCGTCGTGGTGGCGAGCCTGGTAATGTACTGGCCGCTCTACTTGCTTCACACGGCGTTCGGTTTCGGTAGCCGCGAACTTTCCGCGCCGCAAGCCGGACTCATGGCCACGCTGGCGATTGGCATTGTTGGCGGAGACATGCCGTGGCCTCTAGTGGTGGTCGGCGTATGCTTCGGCATTGCGCTGATCATGATGCAGGTGAAGAGTCCGATGCTGGTGGCGGTCGGAATGTATCTTCCTTTCGAAACTACGTTTGCCATCTTTCTGGGTGGATGCTTCCGTGCGCTCGGCGATTGGATGGCTAAGCGGCGCGGATTGAATGCCGCGCAAACGGCGCGAGCGGAAAATGCCGGAGTGCTTACGGCTTCCGGCCTGATCGCCGGCGAAGCCATCTGCGGGCTGCTCTGGGCCGGCGTCATCGCACTGTCGTTTGCCCAGCAACCCTGGTTACATTTCGCGTCGGCCTTGGCCTCGAAGGTCAAGACGGCGCAGATTTTTGATCACCCGCTCTACTTGAGTGGAATTATCGTGATGGCGCTGCTGGCCGGGCTGATGATCTTCCTGCCGCTATCCAGTGCGGGGGATCCCAATGAGCCGGCGCCACCGACGGCAATGATGTAGCTGTATTTCTTATCCTAATTTCTTATACAAGAGGGACACGAAGGCCACGAAGAGAAGTGCGAATTCCTTCGTGCAACTTCGTGTCCTTCGTGGTTTGTGCTTTTATGTCGATCTCAGAAAACATTGCAGCGGTACGTGAGCGAATTGCCAACGCCGCGCGACGCTCTGGGCGCAACCCCGAGGATATTGCTCTCATGGCCGTCAGCAAGACGCAGCCGCCTCAGCGCATTCGCGAGGCGTATATCGCGGGCCAGCGACTCTTCGGCGAGAACCGCGTGCAGGAATTTGTTTCCAAGGTTGAAGCGCTTCGGGACCTGCAGGCTGCGGAATGGCACATGATCGGACATCTGCAAACAAATAAGACGTCGAAGGCGGTGGAACTTTTTCAGGCTGTCGATTCGGTCGATTCGTTGAAGCTGGCGGAGAAGCTGAACGCGGCTGCACGCGATTCCAGAAAACAAATCGAAGTTCTCATCGAAATTAATGTTGGAGGAGAAGCGGCCAAAAGCGGGCTTGCGCCAGAATCAAAGGAATTCGAAGAGTTACTTTCAGCGGTACCACAATTTGAAGGGCTAGCTTTTCGTGGATTGATGACCGTGCCTCCATTCGCCGATGATCCCGAACGCGCGCGTCCCTACTTCCGGAAGCTGCGCCAGTTACGCGATGCGGTCGCCGCCCGCAATTTATCAGGCATCTCGATGGTACAACTCTCCATGGGCATGTCGCATGATTTCGAAATAGCCATCGAAGAAGGATCGACGTGCGTTCGTGTCGGCACTGCGATTTTCGGTGAAAGACTCAATCAGAATTTACCCCATAAGCAACCATGATTCCGATGCAGGAGTCGCGTGGCAGCGTGACCTTCGCCGTTAAGGTCCACCCCCGCGCGAAAAACAACGGGATCACGGGAGAAATCGCGGGAACATTAAAGCTCTCTCTAACCTCCCCACCCGCCGATGGCCGCGCCAATGAAGCGTGCATCGAATTCTTCGCGAAACTTTTGAAGGTTCCGCGATCTTCCGTTACCATTGCTTCCGGTCATGCCAGCCGCAACAAGGTCATTCGCGTGACAGGGCTTTCCGTTGCAGATGTCAGGAAGCGAATTGGCGGAATGGCGGCGCTGTAACCAGGGAGACACTCTTGAGCTTTTCCGAACGTTTGCAGGAAATTCGCACCGGCTTCGAACGTCCGTTCTGGGTCGCTAACATCAGCGAGCTTTTTGAGCGGCTCTCCTACTACGCGGCGTTCGCCTCTCTGGCCCGTTATCTGCATGAAACTCTAAACTTCGGGGTCGAGCGCGCCAGCAGTCTGACGGGATTATTCGGGGGACTCGTTTGGTTTATGGCTGTGTTCGGTGGGGCGCTCGCCGACCGCCTCGGCTTCCGTCGAGCTCTCTCGCTCGCATATCTGATTCTTAGTGTGGCTTATTTTCTTCTGGGATCGATTGGCGCGCCCTGGCTCGCCCCCGTTCGTAATGCCATGCCGCTGGTCGTGCTGGTGTCGATCATTCTCGCGTTGCCTGCAATAGGGGTCGCCCTGGTCAAGCCTAGCGTAGTGGGAACGACAGCGCGGGCCTCAAAGGAAAATGTGCGCTCCATCGGCTATTCCATTTACTACACGCTGGTAAACATTGGCGGTGCTGCCGGGCCCTACCTCGCTTCGTGGGTGCATAAGCATGTGAGCGTCGAAAACGTATTTCGCATCGCCGCCCTCAGCGTGTTCCTCATGTTTTTTCTGGTGCTCCTTCTATTCAAAGAGCCGAGCCGTGCCAGCGAGGGCGATGCGCCGAGTCTCAGCCAGGTGGGCAGGAATTTTCTCACCGTACTCTCGAACCCCCGATTCATGCTCTTTCTACTGATCTTCACCGGCTACTGGATCGTATTCTGGCAGGAGTTCATCGCGCTGCCGCTTTATATTTCGGCATACATCGACCCGAAAGCCGACACGGAACTGATTCTTGTGACCGATCCCCTGGTCGTCATCTCGCTGACCATGGTCATCGGGTTTCTTAGTAAGCGCATGCACGCATTCCACGCCATCATTCTCGGGACGCTGGTCAGCAGCCTGGCATGGATTTTGCTGATCGTGCATCCCTCAGTGTGGATGGCGGTGGCGACTCTGGTTGTGGTGGCAATCGGTGAGATCATCCAACAACCGCGCTATTACGACTACATCTCACGACTGGCGCCGCCGGGGCAGCAGGGAACATATATGGGATTTGCCTTTTTGCCACTTGGCATAGGGTCTCTCATCGGCGGCAAGTTTAGCGGATGGCTGATGCATCACTTCGGCGAGGAAATGCATAGGCCGGAATTCGTGTGGTGGTCGGTGGTCGCCGTCGGTGTAGTCACCACTGTTCTGCTGTGGATTTATGACCGTCTGGTACGAGTGGAAAGCCAGACTGGGGGTCAGTGAATTAGAAGTAACTCAACCACGCATCATTGCGCCGCTGCCTTACCCCCGCAAACCAGCGGCACAACGGATACAGAATCAGCACCACGCAGAACCACACCAGGTAAATAATCGGCAACGAATATCCCCAGCCCGGCGGTTTGGTAATCGGAAAATCCTGGAGCCCCGGAGATTCGAACATCCAATGGATTTGTCCGTACTTTGCGTAGCACGCCGCCAGCGCCAGAAGGTGGATCAGCGGAATGTGCAACAGATAATAAAACATCGGCACTTTGCCGACGATGAGCGCGGGCCGCAACCACTGCGGCGTCCCAGCATCGACGGCCCACAGAAATAGGAGCGTGGGACCGAGGGTCATCAGAAGATACAGAAGCGACGGCGGATACTTTGTCGTGTTCAAAAATGAAAGTACGGTAAATGTAGCGGATCGTTGTTTCTCCCAGCGCGAGGGATCACCGTAAATATTGATGGCGCGCAGGATGATAAAAGCCGCCGTCAGCGCCAGCCCCGTCGGCAACAGAAATGCCTTGCGTCGCGCCGACGACCAGCGATAAATCTGTCCCAGCCCATAACCCGTAGCGGTCACCCCAACCCATGGGATTAGCGCGTACGTTACAAACACAACGCGGCCGGGGTTATTCAGAACAAAACCTGGCGAGTGCAGCAGCGTCCAGATCGGACTGGCAGAGTCCACGGAATCCAAAAGATTGTGCGTCGCGATCATCACGAGCCCGAAGGTCGCAACCGCCCAGGCCGGCAGATAAACCAGCACCGAGAGCGCAATCATGGCGCAGCCCAGCGCCCACAAAACCAGGAACAGCGTTACGTGGTAATCGAAATTAAATTGCCAGCCGAGACAACGCGTCACGGTGAATTCCAGGAAGATCAGCCAGAGTCCGCGCGTAAACAAGAAGCGCGACAGTTCGTGTTTAGATTTCTTCCCTAAAGCGAGATACGCGCCTGTACCGGTTAGCAAAAAGAAAACTGGCGCACAGAAGTGAGTGATCCAGCGCGTGAAGAATAGCGGGATCGTCGTCGTAGCCGGGTCCGTGGGATTAAAGCCTGAGTTGCCGAAGAAGTCGCGCACGTGATCGAGCGCCATGATAATCATGATCACGCCGCGAACTACATCGATCGATTCGATGCGGACGCGGTTGGCAACTCGTGATTCAACCAAGGGTTCGGCAATCGCAGACATGTGGCCGCCAGTGTAACAAGGACGCGGTACGGGGCAAATTGAAATTTTGCGACGCACCCTCCGGACGCGGGATTCGCCCAAATCCGATCCATTGTTTACAATAGACGTTTGCCCATGGACCTGGCTGCCATTCAATCTGCGCTGCGCGAACGCAACATCGACGCGTGGCTTTTCTACGACCATCATCACCGCGACCCGATCGCTTACCGGGTTCTCGGTTTGCCTGCGGGCCTGATGGTGACGCGGCGCTGGTTTTATCTGATTCCCGCGCAGGGCGAACCTCTGAAACTGGTCCATAAGATTGAAGCGGGACACCTCGATTCCCTGCCCGGCAGTAAGCGCCAATATGCAGGATGGCAGGAGCTTTTTGACGTCCTGAAGTCGATCCTCGCGCCCTATCGCGATATTGCCATGCAGTATTCGCCAAACAATATTGTCTTCACCATCTCGCTGGTCGATGCCGGGACGATCGAACTGCTGCGAGGATTGGGAAAGAATGTTGTCAGTTCCGCAGACCTGGTGGCTCAGTTTGAAGCCACTTGGAGTGAAGAACAGATTAAAACGCACTTCGCCGCGCGCGACAGCGTCGACTCGATCGTGGCGGAATCGTTTAAAGAAATTGGACGCCGCACGCGCAATGGTGGCACAACCGAGCATGAAATCCAGCAATGGTTCATGGAAGCATTCCGCCGCGAGAACTTGCTAACTGATGATCCGCCGATCGTTGCGGTGAACGCCAACGCCGGGAACCCGCACTATGAACCGCGCGCCGATCATCCCGTAGCGATTCGCGAGGGCGATCTGGTGCTCCTCGATGTATGGGGCAAGAAAGACCTTCCGGGCGCGGTGTACTACGACATTACCTGGATGGGATTTGTAGGAAAAGCGCCTTCGGAGCGCATGCAGCAGGTCTTCGAAATTGTGCGTGACGCACGTGACGCCGGAGTGAAGACCGTAACCGATGCGATCAACAGTGGGAAACGCATCGCGGGATGGGAAGTGGACCGCGCCACACGCGATCACATTAAGAAAAAAGGCTTCGGCGACTATTTTATTCATCGCACCGGACATTCGATTGGCACGGACGTCCACTCCAATGGGGCGAATATGGACGATCTGGAGATTCACGACGAGCGCCAGATTCTTCCCAACTCTTGCTTCTCCATCGAACCCGGAATTTATTTGCCGGAGTTCGGCGTGCGGAGTGAGGTTAACATGCTGGTCCGTCCCAAGTCGGCGGAAGTTACCGGCAACATTCAACGTGAGATCGTAATTATCTGATGGCAAATCCCTCTACAGTAAAAGTTAAGGCAGCGCCCTCCAGCAGCATGATGCCGGTGATCGCGCCCGCCCTCGGCTGGTTCATCCCCGGCGCCGGCCACGTCATTCAAAAGCGTTACATCCGCGGCGCACTGCTGCTCGTCTCCATCGCCTCCCTTTTCCTGCTGGGTTTGATGATGCAGGGGCACATCTACAAGGCCAATGGCGGGGACATTCTCGACATCCTCGGCTTCATCGGCGACCTGGGCGCCGGCGGAATGTATATCGTTACACTTGCCATGAACGGCGGTCAGGGCGCGATCGCATTCGCTACCGCTGATTACGGAACAAAATTCATGATCGTCGCGGGACTTTTGAACTTCATTGCAGTAGCCGACGCGTATCACATCGCTATCGGAAAGAAACAATGACGATCCAACTCTCTCATTTCAGCGCCGCTTTTGTGTTCGCGCTATTCGCATCCATCGTTTTCGGAATCACGCACCGCGAAACCACGCGCGACATGGTTCGCTACGGCCTCTATTGCTTTGCCATGTTCCTGGGCGGAATTCTTTTAGCGGGCTGGGCCATGTGGCTGGTGCGCCGGTAGAACAACAAGTCCGGACAACGCGACAGGCGAATACAGCCCCCTCTCACTATTTTTGCCCTTCGGTTGCTGCAATCTTCTTCTTCAAATCATCCACCCATCCAACCTGAAAAGCAGGTTCGATGGTTTGAGCCAGGATGAGCGCCTTCTGGTAAGCCGCATGGGCCTCGTCTCTGTGCCCCATGGCAAGAAAAATTTCTCCGAGCAAAGCATGAGGTTTCACCGCGTTCGGTGCGAGTTCCTCTGCCACATTGGCTTCAGCTAGGGCTTCTGGCAGAAGGTGTGCATCGAGTAGCGACTGGGATTTCTGAGCGTGGCTGATGGACGCTGCGGCGGGAATTTCGAAGCGACCCTCATATACGAATACGCCGTAGTCGATCACGGCCGTTGGACGGAGAGATTTGAACTGTTCGTACGGATTCAATGATCCCGGACCAAATTCAAAGCCGGAGAGATCCCCGGCGCTCACAAGAACCGTCCCATCGATTACGGGTGGAGCGTTTATGGGTTCGTTTACCCACAGCGAGTCCATCGTGGGAAGTGGCTTGCACGGAATTCCGTAATACGATGCGTCGACCACTCCCTCTGCGAAATAGACAAACCAGCAGTCTCGGATGCCACGTCGGTCGAGATAGCGCTTGACGTCCTTGAGTTGTTGTCCCCAGTCGGAATTTGAATCGCTGAGCAGTTTGTAAGTGTGCGTCGGACCTCCCCAAAGTTCGTTAGCGTAAGCCAGATATGCGGGATAAGTTCGGGCCGTCGAAATAGCCTGAAAAATGAGGAGCACTGCAATCAAAAACGCCCAGCGGCGATTCTTCTCGATGAGCTTCCTGGCGGCTCCGCCGATGAGGACAGAGAGAAAAAGATACATGGGAAGAATGTGGCGGACGCCGATATTCATTCCGGAACTCATGGCGATGATCAAATAAAAAACAGGAGGAATCGTAAGAAAGGAGATTTCACGCCAGGAGGTGAAGCGTCGCGCAACAACGGCCCAGATCGCGAGTGATAGCAAAATCAAAAATGAAAGGCTGGACTTGATGGTAAATGCCACTGGAAAGTAAAACCACACCCCGTGTGGATAGATCTTTCCCAGCAAAAAACTGGTGTAGAAGTCCGACATGATGCGAACGTCGGCCAGGCCGTAGATGTAAGACTCGGGAAGAAGATGAAGGTGGGCAACTGCCTGCAACAGCCTGACTTCGCGAGGACGCGACAAAGTCTGTACATATTCGGCAAGCGGGGGATTGAGCTGCCGGCCTTCCCCGCGCGCTGCGTAGCGGAATCCGTACGTACTCCAGAGAATGGTGAGCGCAACCGCACTGATAACAATCAGGGCAAAGGCTGATTTCCGAGCGCGCTTCGCAAAGGACAGCTTCGCTTGGTTCGAAGGTGCGGAAGTATCTCCGCTCCGCACCAGATCAAAGATTGCCAGCAATAACAAAATAGGAAAAACGAGAATACCCGTGTGCTTACAAGCAAGCGCCAGCCCGGCTGCGAGGCCGACAACAAGAAGGCGTTGGGTGGACGGTGCTTTCACGTAGCGATAGAAAGCGTAAACAGAACCGAACAAGAAGCAGGAAAGCCCCACGTCCGTGCCAGCGACCGCACCATGCGCCAGCAAATTAGGATCGAATATCAGTAAGGCGAGTGCGATGAAAGCTGCGCCGTCGCCGAACATTTCTTTCGCCGCAAGAAATACGAGCAGCCCCAGCAAAAGCGTGAACAAAGAGACAGCCATGCGGGCGCGGAAAAGCATCGAGTCGGCGTCATTCTTAAAGAAAAAATCTTTTCCGCCCAGGAATGCCTCCTGCTTAAAGCTGCGATCTTCGAGAGCAGGCATCTTCAGGGACATATCAAGCAGCGGGATGGCAGCCACCAATTTCACCAGCGGAGGATGCTCCGGGTTCAGCCCGAAGTCGGCATGCTTCCACATCATGTAGCCGGCGTAGATATGATCGTCTTCGTCCCAGGTGATGGAGTTTCTCCGGGCGGAGAAAGCAAGCTGAAGAAACAGAATGGTGAGAAGGGCTGCAACAATTAAAGGAATCCAGGGCCGGCGAACCGGTTCAGGAGCTTGGGGCAACGTTCCCTCCGATGTGACGAATTGCGACTCGCGTGGCCTTTACCCCGCCCATACAAAGGCGTCGAACACGCGCTTCGATTCAAAATTCAACCGGCGATACAAAGCAACTGCTCCCGCATTCGCTTCAGTCACAGTTAGCGAAAGCATGGTGAAGCCGCGCTTCCGGAGGGCGGCAGAAGTTGCGGCCAGCAAAGATTCGCCGATCCCGCGTGAACGATATTCAGGCAACAAGCACACCTGCGTGACGTGGCCAACGTCGCCGCGCACGCGAGAGCACAGAATCAATCCGATGAGATTCTTAGCTTTTCGATCTACCGCGGCGAACGAGGATTCCGCGTCGAACAAACCGCATCCCGGAAAGCGCACGATGTTGTTCAGAAAGCGCAGGGATCCCGCGAGCGTGTGGTACTGGTCGTTGATCTGGGCATCGACGTGGCCACGATAAGCCGCAGTTATCACGGCGGCTGCGGGTTGATAGTCGGCTTCCGTCCAGCGCCTTATTTCAACATCGGGATGCGTTACCGTTGGACGCGCTGCCACGCTCCCAAGTTCTAGCACCATGAATAGACGCGGATGGCGCTGGAATCCCTGATCAAGAAACGGCCGCGCCACGCTTCCAGTTTCATGCGCGAGCAGTTGTGCTTCGACCCGATGGATTCCGGGTGACTGCTGCAGCGTCTCGATCACGTGGGTCAGCAGCTTGATTTCAACTTCGTGCGCGTTCGGAAGGCGGCCGCCGTTGGCGACGAAAAGATCGCCGACCACTCCCTTACTGCCTTCGTAGACGAAAAAGCTGTAGCCAAAGATGCGGCCTCGTTCGATGGCGGCATATCCAGGAAGTATTTTTGCGTCGACATAGCGGAGAATCATCTCGGCCGAACCGTGGTAATCCCAGGAAAGCAGGCTGGACCATACTCGCGTCTCGTCGTCGAGCAGCGGGCGTAAGTCCACGGAAGAAAAATGCCTGAGGTCGAGAATCTCCACGGGGCTCCTGCAAAACCGGCCGCATTGCACGCAGCCTGGCTCGCGGCGGCAGAAACTCCGAGTTTAGTTGGTTCGCGGACGCGAGGCAAACGGAGGAATACAGGGCGGCAACAGACTTACGGCGCAGAAGCAGCGTGGGCGGCCGCAATCCAGTAATAGTCCACATGCTGCGCAGGAAAGTTTCCTAAGTAAGAGACGCGACGGCCAGCCACCAGTTTTGCAACCTCGATCTGCGAATTTTCCGGAGCGACCAACAAATGCTCTTCCTGTGGAACGCTGCCCCAATCGTAGTTCAAGGTTAACTGGTTACGATAAAAAGTCAGTCCATATTCGAGTTCGCGAGGAATATGGTAAATCGCTAACGGAAGCTTTTGTGTTTCCAGGCTGGCGATTTCGCGGGCGAGTGGACGCGCGGAGAGTTTCTGATCGAGAGCAACGGAACCCAGTTTCAACACTGCGCCCATGGTGAGAACCAGCGGGATCAAGGTGATAAAGCGCAGCATGCGGAGACCCGCCCGGCGCATCAGAGTGAGAGCAATGGAGACGCAAAGAATAGATGCAACAGTAAGCGCCACCAGCATGGGCCGCCCGCCGGGGAAGCGATGCTGGGTAAGAATGTAGGCAATAAGCAGCGCAGGAACGATTGGAGCCGCCGCGATGAGTGCGTGCAAAACTGCGAGCGCCACGGACAAAGGCGTGCCTTCGCTTTGCGGCAGATTTTGCCGCAGGTAATTCGCTATCAGCAGTCCGCCAGCGGAGATCGCGGGAAGAATGTAGCCGGGCAGTTTCGATTGTGAAATCGAGAAAAATATAACCGGCACAAAAAGCCAGCAAGAAACAAATATGCCGAAGCGATAGTCGACGTTAACTCCGGATCCGCTGCCGGAGCTTCGATTCGCCCACCAGGCGCGAACCGGTTCAATCAATGCCGCAATTACGAAGACGGTCCACGGAATGAGCGCCAAAGCCAGCACCGGCACGTAGTACCAGAAAGGCTCGGTGTGGTGATAAAGATTTTTTGAGAAGCGTTCGAGATTGTGCTGCAGAATGAACTCGCGAAAAAACTCGGGATTGCGCAGTTGTACTACGAAGTACCAGGGCAGCGCGATCGCGAAGAACAGAATAATTCCGGGCAGCCAAAGCGTCTTTACGGCCACGCGCCCATCGCGGACCGCCGCAGCGTAGAGCAGAATTATCGCAGCGGAAAGAAATGGCGCCACCGGGCCTTTGGCGAGCATACCCAAGCCCAAGGCGGCATAAAAGATCGCGAGATAAGTTTTCTTTTCGCTCTCGCGCCACGCCCACCAAGCGAGCATGGCAATCGTGAAAGTTGCGGCCAGCGCCATATCCATCGAAGCGGCGCGTGCATATCCTACAATCCCCGCGGAGGCGGCCACGATTAGCGCACCATCCAATTCCAATCCGCACTGGAAGCGTCGGAGAAAAAAGTACACTGCGAGAACGAGAAAAGTGGCGTCCAAAGCCGAGGGGAGCCGCGCCGCCCAATCGCTGACGCCAAAGATCGAGTACGCAACCATAGCCTGCCAGTAATAGAGGGGCGGCTTTTCCAGCCAAGGTCGTCCGCCCAGCACCGGAGTCACCCAGTCGTGTCGCTCGAGCATTTCTCGCGCGACTTGCGCGTAGCGCGGCTCGTCGGCCCCGATCAAGCCGAATTGCGCAAGTCCATAGAAAAAGAGAAAGGCGCAGAAGCCCGCCAGCAGTAGCGCGTCCGTGCGAGTTCGATTGGTCATCGATTTGTCATCGAGATAAGGGTTTCGGCCGTACCAGCGCGTACAAGCTAATCAGCGTCCACACACTTTCCAGCACCACAAATCCAATCTGAAAAGGATGAAACGCGATGTAGCCGAGAATGGCAGAACCCACCGCGTTCAGGATGTTATAAGCGGGCGAGCGCGGATTCATCCAACCCATCTGGTGCCCGCCATAGGCCACCAGAATCAGCAACGCCCCAACAAAGGACGCCAGTTGCCTGCCCAGTTCCATGTTCATGAGCATGTTCATGAGATTAATTGTACGCAGGGTAGAACAGCGATAAAGGCGACCGATGAGAATACGCTACTGAATCGAAGGTCCGGTGCGGAGCAGGTCGAGAATCTCGCGCACAGCGCGAGGAAGCGGCCCATCCAGCGAGCAACCGCTGGCACACTCGTGTCCGCCGCCGCCGAAGCGTTCCGCCACGCGCGCCACGTCAAGCTTACCTTTGCTGCGCAGGCTCACCCGTAAACGGCCGTCGGGGAGTTCCCGGAAGAATGCCGCGACCTCGACTTCGCCGATCGAGAGAACGTAATTCACCAGGCCTTCACAATCTTCTTCTTTCGCTTTGCAGCGCGCCATCTGCTCCTGCGCAACCCATGTCCAACCGATGTGGTTCTCCGTATTCAGGTTGCGCAGAGCTTCGCCCAGCAGCCTCATCTTGGCCACGGAATGAGCAAAATAAATATTGCGCGCGCAGTGCGAAGGGTCGGCGCCGGCAAGCGTTAGCTCGCGCGCGAGTGCGAAAGTATTCTGGTTCGTTCCCTGAAACATGAACGATCCAGTGTCGGTCATCAGTGCGGTGTAGAGACAAGTTGCGATCTCGGGAGAAAATTTAACTCCTGCTTCACGCGCCAGACGGAAGACCATTTCCGCCGTCGCCACGGCGTGAGGATCGATCCAGTTGACATGGGCGAATGGACGTCCGCTGACGTGGTGATCGATGCTGATCAGGAATCGATCTTCGAGGCCTTGCAGGCGGGTACGGTTGATGCTGTCGCATTCGAGAATAATCGCGGCTTCGTAGTTGCCGGCAATGCGATCGGCTTGCATTACCTCATCCGCAAAGGGCAGCGCGCGGTAAATGCGCGGCACGCCATCGTGCAGCACGACATCGGCCTGCTTGCCCATGGCGCGCAAGACCTGGCAGCAGGCCAGCGCCGATCCGATGGCATCGCCATCGGGCCGCGCATGAGAGGTAAGCACGAAGCGGTCGCGCTGCTCGATTTGCTGGAGAACATCCTGCAGCATTCTTACGCCTTCTTATCTTTCTCGTGCGACTTTGAACCTTGCTTCATTCTCTTCTTGGCGCGTGCCAGCAACTCTTCCACGCGCGCTTTTTCTCGCTCCGAACGGTCCAGCCGAAAATACAATTCGGGAGCGCGCCTTCGCCGCAAACGCTCCACCAGTTCGTGGCGGATGTATTCTTTCGCTGCCAGCAAGCCTTGGAGGCTGCGTTCCGCTTCCTCATCATTACCGTCCACATCGACCAAAACCTGCGCGGAACGCCCATCGTCTGCAATGTGCACTGCCGTCACCCGTACCAGCCCGATGCGCGGATCGGCGAGCTCGCCTTCCACGAGGGTCTCGATCTCTTCGCGCAAAGCTTCACCCAACCTGCCGCGATGGTATTTGACCGCACGCTTCTCCAACGTTCACCTCGAAGTAAAACGGATGAGAATATCAGAAAACGGACTGCCCGTGTTGGCCCAGTAGTGCTATTGTGGCGCACAAAGCAGCGGGAAGGGTAAGTACAGAGGTAACAAAAGACAGTGCGCAGTGATTAGTGGGCAGTGGTCAGCAACGCGGTGCGCTTAAAAGTATTCCACGAACGAATCCGCTATATCTGCCCCGTGATTATTCGCGATCCTCGTAGCGGCTCGTTCCACATTTTTCATCAATCCGTCGAGATAGTTGCGCGAATCGGAGATGGCGGCGACTCCAATCGTTGCGCGATTCCATACGGGGCTCGGTTCGATTTCCGCGACCGAAACGTTGAAGCTGGCACGCAGGCGGTCTTTCAGGCTGCGCAGCACCTGCCGTTTATCTTTGAGTGACTGCGCGGCTTCAATGTGGAGTTCGAGGGTGAGGAAAGCAATCATGAAGCAGTGGGCAGTGGCTAGTGGGCAGTGGCCAGAAAAACCAAATCCAGATGGTCGGGTTTAACTGGCCACCAGTCACTGACCACTGGCCACTGTTCTTAAGCAATTACTTCCGCGGCGATCTTCTCGGTGGCAAACGCCTCGATCGTGTCTCCGACTTTGATGTCGCCGTAGTTGGCGATCGAGATGCCGCACTCCATGCCGTTTGTGACCTGGCTGGCGTCGTCTTTAAAGCGGCGCAACGATCCCACCTTGCCTTTAAAGACCTGCACGTTATCGCGCAAGAGGCGAACCTCGGAGTCGCGTTTGAGCAAGCCATCGCTCACGCGGCAACCTGCAACCGTGCCGACTTTCGGAATGCGGAAGACGTTGAGCACTTCGGCGCGGCCCTGATAATTTTCCTTGTACGTGGGTTCGAGCAAGCCGCTCATGGCGCGCTTGATCTCATCCTGCAATTCGTAAATGATCGAGTGCAGCCGGATGTCGACTTTTTCCTGCTCGGCGATTTCCTGCGCCTTGCGCTCCGGCCGAACGTTGAAGCCGATGATGATGGCGTTCGACGCCGAGGCCAGCAGCACGTCGGTCTCGGTAATCGCACCTACGCCGGATCGCAGCAATTTCAAACGAACTTTTTCGTTCGAGAGCTTGGTCAGCAAGTCGGTGATCACTTCCACGGAGCCCTGCACGTCGCCCTTGAGGATAACGTTGAGTTCCTTGGTTCCAGCGGTCTTGATCTGTTCGGCAAGGCCTTCGAGCGATACGCGGGAACTCTTGGCCAGCGCAGCTTCGCGCGCTTTCTGCTCACGGTATTCAGAAATGCCCCGCGCTTTATCCCGATCAGCAACTACCACAAACTGATCGCCCGCCTGCGGCAGCGCTTCGATGCCGATGATTTCAACCGGCGTGGATGGAGGCGCGGTCTGCAACGGCTGCCCGCGATCGTCAAACATGGCGCGAACTTTTCCGTAGACATTGCCCACGACAAAATTGTCACCGGCGTTGAGAGTTCCGTTCTGCACCAGCACTGTGGCCACGGGACCGCGTCCGCGATCGAGCTTCGCTTCCAGCACAACACCCGTTGCCGCGCGTTCCGGCGTGGCTTTCAATTCGCCGAGATCCGCGACCAGGCAAATCATTTCCATCAGCAGATTCAGATTGGTTTTTTGCTTGGCCGATACATCGACGAATACAGTCTTGCCGCCCCACTCTTCCGGCATCAATCCGCGGTCGGCGAGTTGCTTCTTCACGCGGTCCGGCAGCGCGTCCGGCTTATCGATTTTGTTTACCGCCACGATGATGGGAACTTCCGCGGCATGAGCGTGATCGATGGCTTCAATCGTCTGCGGCATCACGCCGTCATCGGCCGCCACCACGAGCACAACAATGTCCGTCGCCTTCGCACCGCGCGAACGCATACGGGTGAAGGCTTCGTGACCCGGCGTATCGAGGAACACAATCTCGCGTCCGTAGGCCGGGGATTCCTTATCCGTAATCTTCACCTTGTAGGCGCCGATGTGTTGCGTGATGCCACCGGCTTCGCCGCCCGCCACATTCGTGATTCGAATGGAGTCGAGCAGAGTGGTCTTACCGTGATCCACATGGCCCATGATCGTAACCACAGGCGGACGAATCCCAGTCTCGGGAACGAGTTGTTCGCTCGCGGCAGCGGCATCGACTTCTTTGGCAGTCTGTTCTTCGAACGTAATCACGTTCGTATCTGCGCCGAAGAAGCGTGCCATTTCGCTGGCCAGCTCCGCATCCAGCGTCTGATTGATGGTCGCGAAAACGCCCTTGGAAAGCAGCTTCGAAATCAAATCCTTGGCGCGAATTTCAAGCTTCTCCGCCAGATCTTTTACGCTGATACCTTCTGTGATCGTGATGCTGCGCGTGATCGGCATCGGCTCATTCGACACCACCATGCGCGGCGGCGGTGTGTAGCCCTTCATCGGGCCTTCCTTCACGCCGCGGGGAACATAGCGCTGGCCGGGCCTGCGCGCAGGGCCGCCGGGCCGGGCGCCCGGTCTGGTTGTTCCGGGAGGCGGAAGAGCGGGGCCTACGCCGAGCGGACGCGCGCCCGCAGGCGCCGAGCGCGTGGGATGCATTGGCCGGCGCTCACCGGGACGCAATGGAGAACGTGGGGCGCCGGGAGGCCCCCCCGCCATAGGCGGACGACGCTGAAAAATTGGCTGGCCGGGCACTGGACGCCCAGGCACCGGACGATTTGCGCCACCGATGGGCACTCCCGGCTGAACTGGAGGGGGGGTTGGGCGCACTGGAGCCTTATAAACCGGGCGCGGTCCGGTTTGCGGGACGATCATGCGCGGCGCAGGCGGCTGCGGTGCGATAGGACGCGCCGCGATTGGAGGCGAAGGCGGAACCACTGCTGAAACTGAAGGCGGAGCGGAAACGGCCGGGATCTGCGAGAGCGGTGTCTGCGCTGCTGGAGGCGGTGTTACCAAGCGCGGAGCAACAGGTGACGATGCAACGGATGATGGCGGTGCAGGCGGCATGACTATCCGCGGAGCAACAACAGGCGCTGGAATAGGCGCTGAGGGCGCACTCGGTGCCGGATTTGGCAACGCAGCCGGAGGCCGAACCAGCGGCGGCGCAACGATTGTGGGCCGGCTCACCGCAGCTGGAGGCGCCATCACAGATTTTTCTGCAGGAGCTTGCACGGCTGGAGCAGTAGGCCGCACTGGGGTCGGTGCCGCGGCCGGCGGCGCCGCACTCGCAGCGTCTTTTTTCTGCGTGATCGCTCGCAGTACATCTCCCGGTCGCGAGATGTTCGAGAGGTCAATTTTAGTTTTGATTTCTTCTTCGCCACGAAAAATGCGGGAACTGGATTTGCTCGCGGCAGACGAACCTTCCGCGGAGGAACGGATGTACACACGTACTTTCTCCGCTTCATGTTCTTCCAGAGAACTGGAGTGCGTTTTCTTTTCTGTCACTCCGACCAGCGGAAGCGTGTCGAGAATAGCTTTACTCTTCACTTCCAGCTCTCGGGCAAGATCGTTAATTCGAACCTTACTCATCCGGCCTTTCGTCTCTCCGCGTTGTAGTTAGGTCATCATTGACCTCACGGAGTCAGTTTCTTCGGTTCCACGCCGTCGAACTCATACCAGCGCTTCATAATTATTCTCTAGTTTCGGAAGCCGATTCCGCTTCCGAAGCTGGCGGCTCGCCGGACTCTTCTTCCGGCTTTCCACTTTCATCCGAGGCCAGCATGTCCGCCTCGTCCGTGCCTTCTTCCGAGACCGGAACTTCTTCGCCTGCCGCTGGCTCTTCCGCAACCGCTGCGAGATCCAGGGTTGAATCTTCCGCGACAGCGTCGGCAGTCTCCGACTCTCCGACATCGATTGCACCGGCCTCCGATGCGGTAGCTTCCTCAGCCGCCGCTTCGCCTTCCGGCGCAGCTTCAACCATCCCACCTTCCAGGCTGGCAAAGTAATTATTCACCGCCAGGCTGATTTTTTCCACCGTCTTCGGACCGATTCCTTCAATTGCCTCAAGCTGCTCGGGAGTCATATCGGCCAAGGCTTCCACCGTGGCGATGCCCGCGGCTCCCAGCTTCTCTACCAGACCGTCGCCAAGTCCGGGGACGCTTTCAAGCGGCGTGGCAGTCTGCGGAGCCATCGCCGACATCTGCTGCTCCACTTCCTGCCGCTTTTCTTCCTCGCTCTTGATGTCAATCTTCCAGCCCAGCAACTTGGCTGCGAGGCGCACATTCTGGCCCTTCTTGCCGATCGCAAGCGAAAGTTGGCTGTCGTCGACCACAACTTCAAGATGCTTGCCGCCGGAATCGACCACCGTGACCTTGCTCACTTTCGCCGGCTGCAAGGCCTTCTCGGCGAACGTCACCGCATCTTCGTGGTATTCGATGATGTCGATCTTTTCTCCGTGAAGCTCGCGGATGATGGACTGCACGCGCATACCCTTCATGCCCACGCACGCGCCCACCGCGTCCACGTCTTTATCTTTCGACATGACGGCAATCTTGGTGCGTTCGCCAGCCTCGCGCGCGATGGCGCGAATCACGACAGTACCGTCGTAAATCTCCGGAACTTCCGTCTGGAACAAGTGCTGCACTAAGTCAGGCACCGCGCGGGAAACCACAACGCCCGGTCCTTTGGAAGCCTTTTCAACGCGTGCAATCACCACACGGACGCGCTCGCCAATGGCGAACGATTCCAGGCGGGATTGCTCTTTTCGCGGCATGCGCGCTTCCGCCTTGCCAATGTCGAAAACAATGTCGGGGCCTTCCACGCGCTTCACCGTGGCATTCACGACTTCGCCGACGCGCCCGATATATTCGTTATAGACGGTGTCGCGCTCTGCCTCCCGCACCTTCTGGAAGATGACCTGTTTCGCCAGTTGTGCCGCGATGCGTCCCAGAATTCCTTCGGTAATTTTTGGCGTGCGGATTTCTCCGCCGACTTCGAGAGCAGGATTAACTTTTCGCGCATCTTCCAGAGTGATCTGCAAGAGCGGATCTTCTACCTGTTCGGGCGTCTCCACCACGGTCTTCACCGCGTAGGCGTTGATCTTGCCGGTTTCTTTGTCCAGTTCCGCCCGCAGATTTTCCTGCGTCTTATAGTATTTGCGGGTCGCCATTACAATGGCGTCCTCCACCGCGGCCACTACAATCTGCGGATCAATGCCTTTTTCCCGGCTCAATGCGTCGATCGTGTTGTAAAGCTCACTCGCCATAGAAAGCCAATTTTGTGATTGGGTGATTTTGCGATTTCGCGATTGAAAAACGAGAACACTTCCCTTTTTGCAATCGCACAATCACCAAATCGCCCGCTCGCTCAATTCCTCTAGATTTCCGGAACCAGATTCGCCTTCTCTACGTTGGCGAATTCAATCTCGATCTTCTGCCCCTGCTCGGCGGCCGCGCCCGGCTTCGCTACGCCCATCTTGCGGCGTGACTTATGGCTGGATATGCTCAGATCCAGCGCCAGCTTACCGTCCTGAAAACTTTCCAGCCGGCCTTCAAAGTATTTATTATTGCCCACTGGATTTCTCGTCGTCAGCTTCATCCGGCTGCCGACGAAGCGCTCAAAATCCTTCGCCTTGCTCAGCTTCCGATCTAACCCCGGAGAAGAAACTTCCAGCGTGTAACTGCTCGGTATCGCATCCTCAACATCGAGGATTGTGCCAAACTCGCGGCTAAAGCTGACGCAGTCTCCGTGCGTCACTCCTGCCAGCGGATCGCCACTCGCCGCTCCGGGCCTATCCAAAAACACGCGCAGCATGCGGGCGTTGCTCGTGCCACGCAACTCGACTTCGACCACCTCCAGCCCGCTGGAGGCCGCTACCCGCTCCGCAATCTCGCGTACCCTTTCAAGTTCAAGTGCCATGCATCCAATAACTTGCAAACAGCCCGCCTAGGCGCATTCCGGTGCAACGAAAAAGTGGGCTTGCGCCCACTGGTGTGCTTCGCCAAACGCCGGTACTACACAACAGTTCTCAGTTTTCTAATATACGCTGGATGGAGGGTAAAAGACAAACGTCACCGGAACGCAGGAGCTGAATCTAATGCCTTGAAATCCCACCCCGCATCTGCGATAACATCCCTTGTTAAGAATTGGATTATCCCATTGCCGACTGGGATTCTAACTGGAGGCCCTTCATGAGCGTGACACCGTTAAGCCAATCCTCCTTAACCACACCACCCTACCTCGACCAGTACAAGGCGTACATTGCAGACTTGGGTAATTTCGGCACCCGATATACCACCGCGAATGGTTTCTATATCTCGGTCATCACCGCCCTGCTCGGCATTCTTGCTCTCACGAAAGCGGGCGATGTGTTTGCAGCACCGAAAGCGTACCTCGGTCTCGCGGTTTCGGGGTTTGCCGTTCTTGTGTGCTTGGTGTGGTCGCGATCCATCGCTTCCTACCGCAAGCTTTTTGGAATAAAGTTCACAATTCTCCGGGAGATGGAGCAAGAAGGTCATTTGTTCCCTATCTATCGCCGCGAAGACGAGCTGCGAGAAAAAGTGTCGCTCCTTCAAAACGAACGCCTGATCCCCATCCTGTTATGCTTGCCGTTCCTGGTAACTTTCATGGCTGCGGCCTGGGGGATTTTCAAATAGGTCGATGGGAGCGCATTTGGCTCAGCCCACACTCTTCTGGACTTCAGGATTCGCCAAAGCTGGGATGTTATCTCGCAAAACCAGATTTTGGCCCAAGAATCGCCTTTCCCGGAAACACGTCCCCCACAATCTTCCCCTCATCCACGACCACCGTCCCTCCCACCACCAAATACTTCACTCCCACACTCGGCTCCATCGGCTTCTCGAAGGTCGCGCGGTCCGTGATTGTGTTCGCGTCGAACACCACAATGTCGGCGTCCGCCCCTTCCTGCAATCTGCCTTTACGGCGTCCCTCAGGCGTCGAACGCTCTAGCATCTGCGCCGGCATGTACGACATTTTGCGGATCGCATCCATCAGCGTGACGGTTCCCTTTTCGCGAACATACTGCGCCAACACGCGCGAGTAAGTTCCCGCATTGCGCGGATGTCCTTCAGCACCGTCGCTCGCGATCATCACCAGCGGATGCGGAATTACTTTGTCGACAATTTCCTGCGTGTTGCCAAAGACCAGAACCCAGCGCGTGGTGTTCGAATTATGTAACTCATCAAAACGTTGTTTGGTGAGATGTTCGCCGGTATCGGGCAGCACGAGGTCGCCGTAATCAATGCCAAGTTTCTCGCGCCATCCCGGATTAAAGAGCGCGGAATTTATCGCCGTCATCCCGGCAATGTAGGGATACGCTTCGGTCGTCACGTCCAGACCGCGGGCGCGCGCGCCCTCGATCATCGATAAACACTCCAGCGAATCGCGCAGGCAGGTGCTGTTGACGTGGACGATGTGCAACGACGCTCCCGTAATCGCGGCCGCTCCAATCACTTCGCTCACCGACTCGATGGAAGACCCCGGCTCGATGCGGCCCGCGCTGCGCATGTGGGTATAGACAGGCAGCCCGCGCTCCGCCGCCAGACGAAACATATCGATCACTTCCAGCCGCGTCGCTCCGGGCGTGTACTGAATACCCATTCCGACCGCCAAGCCGCCAGCATCGAGTTCAGTCCGCAATCGCTGTTGGATGGCTTCGATCTGTTGCGCCGTGGCTGGCTGATCGGTCGCCGGCCCGCTCTTCGGCAGGATCGTTCCCTCCGGCAATGGCGCACCGAAGACAGCCGCCCGCGCCGCTACATGACTAGCTGCCGTGCCATAGTTGATCAGCGACTTCCCTTCCTTCGCTTTCAGAAATGCCGCAACGTCAGGCGCGCCAATCTCCAATTCCAGCGCAGTCGTCACCCCATCCAGGACCTTCACGCGCTGGCTCGCCAAGTCCTGCCCATGTTGGTGCAGATCGATAAATCCCGGAGCCACGACGAACCCATCCGCGTGAAGCACAAGCTTTCCGTTCAACGATTCTTTCGCGACGTGGGCAATTCTCCCGTCTCGAATGCCGACATTGCGAACTCCATCCAACC
>Ga0302320_10005628_pt1 | contig 28033 bp, 28 predicted proteins | sample Bog_T0_3_FD_202130 | JGI IMG/M metagenome (GOLD analysis project Ga0302320, IMG submission 202130) | Peat permafrost microbial communities from Stordalen Mire near Abisko, Sweden - Bog_T0_3 | ecosystem: Environmental > Terrestrial > Soil > Wetlands > Peat | place: Sweden: Abisko, Stordalen Mire...
CGCCATCCCGCACTTTTTACCTTAACAGGCATCTAATCCGCATTCGGGACAAACTTGCGGGAATCGAGAAGTTCCAGCATCTCCGCGATTGCGTTGTGGAGCCCGACAAAAACCGCCCGCGAAATAATCGAGTGGCCGATGTTCAGCGTGTGAAGATGCGGTACGTCTTCAATATACTCGCGGACATTGGAGTAATGGAGACCATGGCCTGCGTTGACCCGAAGGCCGATGTCGTGCGCCAAAGCCGCCGCGCGCCCATGCCGGGCCAGTTCCTTCCGCCTCGCACGCAAGGTCGTGGCGTTGGCGTAGGCGCCGGTGTGCAACTCGACGGTTTGTGCGCCGATGCGGTGGGCTGCCTCGACCTGCTTCAAATCGGCGTCGATAAAAGCGCTGACCTCAATTTTCGCAATATGCAGCTTGCGCACCACGCCCCTTAACCGGAGCACGTCAGCGGCCACATCCAAGCCACCCTCGGTCGTGATCTCCTCCCGGCTTTCCGGCACCAGGCAGATTTCCTCCGGTTTGATGAGCAAAGCCTGCCGGGTCATCGCAGGGGTCGCCGCCATTTCCAGATTGAGGGGAATCACCATGACACGGGACAAGGCGCGCACATCGGCCTCCTGAATATGGCGACGGTCTTCGCGCAGATGCACGGTAATGGCCGCGACGCCGGCCTGTTCCGCCAGGCGGGCCGCATCGAGAAGGTTCGGTTCAGGCGGCAGGCCCCGTTGCCAATCGCGGTAACGGGCCTCCCGTAAAGTGGCCACGTGATCGATATTCAAGCCAAGTTCAAGCATGTCCTGAAGCTAGAGCATTCATGGCTTTTGAAAAGCACGACGACATCGCTGCAATGCGGGATGCAAGCCACAACCCGGCACGCGGCCTTGCTCTATTGGAGGACACCCCCTAAGTTGCAACGAATGCCTCCGGTCTATCTGGAAAAAGTATTACGCCATGCGGAGCGCGAGTTAGTCCATCAGTCCCACTTGCGTCCGACCGACCTCCTGGACATTTACCGCCGCTTCCTCAAGCTGGAGGAACACCGGCTCAAGCTGGAACACATCCACGGCGAAAGCGGCCGCTTGCTCTGCCAAAAGCGCGCCGACGTCATCACCGTCATGCTTCGCCACCTGTGGACTGGAGCGTGGGAAACCCATCAGCGGCTTCATCCTGAAAAACCTCCCCGCATCGTACTGCTGGCGGTGGGCGGATTCGGGCGGGGCGAACTGAACCCCTTCAGCGACATCGACATTCTTTTTCTTTATCCCGATGAAGGCGCCAAAAACACCGAACAAGTCAACACCATCGTCCAGCATATTTTGTATATCCTCTGGGATATCGGCTTCCAGGTCGGTCATGCCACGCGCACGATGGAGGAAGTGGTCGCCCAGGCCAACGGCGACCTGAGAACCAAGACCTCGCTCCTCGAGGCCCGTTTTCTCGCTGGAGACGAATCGCTGTTTGCGGAATTCAACAAGACCTTCGAGCGTCGCTGCGTGCGCGGACATGAAAAGAAATTTCTCGAATGGCGCGTAGGCGATCAGCAGGACCGCCATGAAAAGGCCGGCAACACGCCCTTTCTCCAGGAACCTAACGTCAAGAACGGATGCGGTGGCTTGCGTGATTACCAGAACCTGCTCTGGGTCGGCAAAGTCAAACGCGGGCTGGCCGACACCCAGCAATTCGTCGAAGCCCAATTGCTCACCCCCACCGAACGCAAGCAACTGGATCGCGCCTACGATTTTCTCCTGCGTATCCGGACGGAGCTTCATTACCAGCAAAAGCGCTCCGGCGATGTCCTGACCTTGCGCCTGCAGGGACAAATTGCCGGCAGCTTCGGTTACCAGCACCGCACCATTTTACGCCGCATGGAAGCCTTCATGCGCGATTACTACGAACACACCTCCCTCTTGTTCAATCTCGCCAGCACCCTCTGCGATCGCCTTTGCGGGAGCGGCAAAACCACCAGGACCCGCTGGGCTTTTCTCCCCTTCCATGCCACCCACCGCGAGGAATTTGATGGGTTCGTGCTGGAAAACGGGGAGATGGAGGCGCAATCGGCCACAACCTTCGGCGACGATCCCCTGCGACTGGCGCGCGTCTTTCTCCTCGTCCAGCAGCACAACGCGACACTCGGACCCGAGCTAAAGCTCCGTCTCCGCCGCCGCCTTTACATGATCGACCGCCGCTTCATTTACCAGACGGCGGTTCGCGACACGCTCCTGGCCATTTTCTCCCGCAAAGGACAGGTCGCCCAGGCCTTGCGCCCGATGCACGAGCTCGGTTTCCTCGGCCGCTTCTTCCCGGAATTTCGCCCGTTGACCTGTCTCGTGCAGCACGAATTTTTTCACCGTTACACCGCCGACGAGCACACTCTCGTCTGCATCGAGGTAATCGACAGGATCATCGACGCCCAGGCGCCGCCCTTCTCCAAATATCGCGGCCTTCTCCAGCAGGCGGCCCGGCCTCACATCCTGTATCTTGCCATGCTGCTTCACGACACCGGCAAGGTCGACAACAGTAGTCGCCATGCCGAGGCAAGCGCCGTCAACGCGGTGCGCGTGGCACGACGCATGCGCCTGAAAGGCACCGACCTTTCCACCCTGGTCTTCCTCGTCGATCACCACCTGACCATGTCCGAGATCGCACGGCGCAAGAATCTCGATAACGAGGAAACCATCATCGAATTTGCCCGGGTCGTCCAGACCCAGGAACGTCTCGATATGCTGATGCTGCTCACCTTCGCCGACACGCAGGGGACCGGCTCCGCCCGAAGCTATTCCGACTGGAAGGATCTTCTGCTCTGGCAACTCTACCATCGCACCACGCGCGCCCTCAGCGGGGTGACGGAATTTGTCGCGCTGGTGGAACAGTCGCGCCTCGAGATCCAGCAGCGCCTTATCAAAAACCTCGACCGCCAGTTTGACCCCGGCGAGATCGCGGCCCACTTCGAAAACCTGCCGCCGAGTTATTTCGAAAGCGTATCGGAGGAACTGATTCGGGAACACATCAGCATTGTCCACGGTTTCCTCAAATTTCAACTCACCCACGACGACGCCTCATTGCGTCCCATTATCCACTGGCGCCACTTTCCCGAACAGGGCCATTCTGAGGTCACCGTAGTCACATGGGACCGTGATTATCTTTTCGCCCGCGTCACCGGTTCCTTCGCGGCCTCCGGCCTCACCATCCTCAAGGCCGATATTTTTACCCGTACGGATGACATCGCCATCGAGACTTTTTATGTCGCCACGGAACGCCTGGAAGCCGTCACCGACCCCCGCGATCTCGCGGACTTTGAGAAAATCCTGAACCAGGCCATGAGCATGGAGCAGTTTGACTTCAATACGACCTTCGCCCGGAAGGCAGCCAAACCCCGCTCACCTGTCTACGACTCCTCCGAATTGCCCACCCGGGTTTCAGTCGACCAAAGCGCCTCCCGTTCCCATACCCTGCTTGATGTCCAGACGGCAGACTATCCCGGCTTGCTTTATCGCATCGCCTGCGCCATCGCCGACACGGGGCTCGACCTGGTCACCGCCCGCATCACCACGGAAAAAGGGGCTGCACTCGATACCTTTTACCTTTGCGGACGGGACGGGAAAAAGATTGAGTCCGAAGAGGTGCTCGCCGCGTTGACGGACGAGGTGCGCAAACGCATCGCGTTATGAAAAACCGCCCCTCACTTTTTTCCCAGCTCCGCCAGCGCGACCTGCGCACCCTGCTCCATCCGCAAAAGGCGCTCGACCGCATCATGGCCGCCGCCGTCCGTTCAACCCGGGCTGATTCCGGCTCATTCATCCTGATTAATCCCAACTCCGGCCTGCTCGACATCGAGGCCAGTCATGGCCTGAGCGAACGAGCCAAACGGGTCAAACTCCGCCCCGGCGAGGGCATCACAGGCTGGGTGGCCACCACCGGCAAAACGCTGCGCACGGGCGATGTCCGCAAAGAAAAGCGCTACGTTTCCATTAGCGCCCGTGTCCGCTCGGAGATGGCCGTTCCGGTGGAAATGCGCGGACAGGTCGTAGGACTGCTCAATGTCGATTCGACCAAAATCAATGCCTTCAGTGCGACCGATGAGGCCCGCCTCATCGACATGGCCTCGGAAGCGGCACAGTGGCTGGAACTGGCCTGGGAAATCGATCAGCTTCGGCTCAAGAGCCGGCAACTCACCAGCCTGGTCGACATCGCCCAGATGATCATTTCCGAGACGAACCTCGATGAAATCCTGGAACAAATCACCCTCCAGACCTTTCGCCTGATGAAGGCGCGGCTTTGCTCCGTGTTCCTCTTCAACGAGGATGACTCGGAATTGGTCCTGCGCGCCTGCCACGGCGGCACCGAGCTTTATCGTGAAAAGCCGAATCTCAGCACGGAAGACTCACTCCTGGGCAGCGTGGTCAAGCGCGGCAAACCCGTCGCCGTCATCGATGTGGTAAAGGAAAAAGGCTACATCCAAACCGACATCGCCCGCATCGAAAAGCTCGTCTCCATGCTCGCCGTACCGCTTATCTTTGCCGGGAAGGCCGTCGGCGTGCTCGTTGTTTACACCCAGCAACGACACCGCTTCCCCAACGACGAAATCAAACTGCTAACCACCCTCGGCGAGCTCTCCGCCGTTGCCATCGAAAAGGGCCGGCTGCTGGCCCGCGTGGTTGACATGGAGGAAAAACTCCGCGCCAGCGAACGTCTTTCCGCCCTCGGTCTCCTCGCTGCGGAAATCGCCCATGAAATCCGTAATCCCCTCACCGTCATGCAGATGCTGTTCCACGCGCTCGTTGAGACCATGCCACTCGATGCCACTTCCCGGCGCGATGCCGAATTAATCAGCGAAAAAATGCGGCAGATGAACCGCATCCTCGATCAGGTCCTCTCCTTTGCGCGTTCTTCGGAACCAATCAAGGAAGCGTTCCACGCGCAGCAACTCATCGACGATGTCTTTCTGCTCTCGCGGCATAAACTGCAACAGCAAGGCATCGAAACCCGCAGTCAGATCGCTGACAATCTTCCCCCGTTCCGCGCCGATCGAGCCCAGGTCGAACAAGTCCTGCTTAACCTCATCCTCAACGCCGCCGACGCCATGCCTGCGGGCGGCATTCTTCGCCTTACTGCAACGCTGGAGGAATACGACGGCCGGCCGCACCTGGCTCTCGGCATCCGCGATAACGGCCAGGGCATGACGCCCGATCAAATCGCCAACCTTTTTGCGCCGTTTCTCACCTACAAGGACTCGGGCACCGGCATCGGCCTCGCCATCGTAAAAAAAATCATGGAGAACCACCAGGGCAAGGTTCTGGTCGAATCCAGGGTCGGCCAGGGCACCAGATTCAAGCTGCTTTTCCCCGTCGTCGATCCCCAGGGCTAAAGTCCTACGCCGCTTCGGCCTCAGCTTCCGGCGCCGGCTCCGCGGGGACTTCTCTCGGAATGTATTTTTCGATCCGTCCCTGAAGTGAACCGCCGGGGCTGACATCGATTCGTGCCGAGCGAATCGTCGGCGAGGTCAGGACGCCGCCGGGCAACACCGTGATCTTTTCCGCGAAGAGCGAACTGGCCAGCTTCACGTTGCCTTCGACGGTGATCTCGTCGCAAGTGATCGCATCAAACTGGGCGCCGACACCCGCCTCGATTCGCAGCCGGGCCTCGGGAATTTGTAACTTACCGGAAAAAGTCGCGCCATCGCTCAGGACGATCTCTGAAGCGGTCAGGGTTCCGGTGATTTCCACCTCGCCGCTGACGAGTAACCGGGCGCATTCGAGCGTCTGAACCTTAACCTTGGCCCCGTGCTCGATGCGCACCACGAGTGCGTGCAGTTCGCCGGAGACCTGCGCCCCCTCGCTGGCCACAATTTCCTCCGTCGCCCGCAGTTTGCTGAATACCTTCCCGCGCACTTCGAGACGGCGCCCCGTCGCTTCCATCCCCTTGAAAAAACAACCTTCTGCAAATAAGACATCGTCGTAGGCGTATAATTTTCCCGTCTGTACGCCGCGCACGACCTTGTCACCCAGTTCGAGATAATGAGAGCAGCGGATGCACTGGGTCGAAAGGGCCGCGCTGGCCACCAGGTTCGGGGCGCCGCACTTGACGCAAAAGACCTCCCGGTTCGCCTTGGGAGCGCGCACTGTGCGCTGTTCGCGCACGCCCCCGAGCTTGAAATAGCGTCCACAGGCGCGGCAATTGGTCGAAATAGCGCCTTCCGGCTCGTTCTGGGTCGCTTGGCAATGGGGACAGGTCACTTCTTGAAGGTTCAGCTTTTTCATCGGCGCCTGATTTTATTTGCGACCCAGGGCCAGTTCCTTGAGCTTCTGGAATCCATCGGTCCATTTCGCGCTCGTCACCTTGGCCACCTCCGCTGTGGCCTTCGCTTTCTGGCGGGACGGCGCGCCAACCTTGACCCGCGCCTCGACGAGGTTGCCGGCCTGCAGGATCAGCGCCCCGGCGTCAATCGACCCGATCACCACGCCGCCCGATGCGACGGTCAGGCAACCGAGCGTCTGCAGGTCGCCCTCGAATTTTCCGGTCAGGACGATATCCTTGGCCATGCTCAATTGCCCTTTCATGACCAGGCCGGGATGGAGCTCAAAAACGGGATCGTTAGTCATGGAGAGGGAAGGCGGCGGGGTACGGGTGTCAAATCTCGCCTATGATAGCAATGGCGGGCGCGGGAACAAGCATCTGTCGCAAACAGGCCGGGATGAGCTTTCATTTGATTGAGGGGATTCCCGCCTCAAAACCTGATCCGGGGCCGGAAGACTGCTTGGCAATTTTCGACCCTTAAGCGATCTTGAGTTTCCAGAATCCATTTAAATGATAGTTTTGACGGGAAGCCTTTTCTTTCCAACCGCCCACCTCGATGCCAGTTGACGCTCCCGATTCCAACTTTCTGCGTTATCTGACATGTGATCTTCCCTTGGGTTATCCACTGAAGACACCGGTCACCCGGCTGCTGATGCCAACCCTGACCATATCGTCACGGCGCGAGTTACTGCATCAGCAATCGCAATTCCTCGACTGGGCCAAACCGTTTCTGGGCACTCACCCCTGGATCGCCTATCTGGCGGCGATCAAGCACGAAGCCGTGTTGGTCACGATTCCCACCTATGCGTCGCAACTGGTGGATGTCGTCGACATTGTTTTCTTCACCGACCTGCAACAGAAGTGCAGGCAATTACGGGAGGCGGCCCACGCGGCCATCGACCAGCCGACCGCTCAGGATTGTGATCGCCTTGTTCTTCTCCAAAGCGAAGCGGCCCAAATTGAGGATGCCACGAAAAATTTCAACGCGGCCCTTAAAGCCGGCTTTACGGCCGTCGAGCCTTTACCTCCCGCCTTGCCGGAGCCCGAACCCGACCACGGCTCCCTGCCCTATTTTATCGCCGGTGGAGTGGCCTGCCTGATTGTGGGCGCGATTATCCCGCCGCATTACGGCGGCATGGCATGGGGCTTGATGGGCGCGGTGATCACAGGAATCGTCGGCACCCCGGTCGTTAAGAGAGAGAAGTCTCGCGTCAATCCGGAAAGCGAAAAATTCAGGGCGCATCTCCTTCACGAGAATTATTTTTCCCTCTGCCGGAAATCGGTGGCCTTGGTTTTGGCTCTCCCCTTCGACACGCGCAAAGCGGCCCTGGTTAATCTTCCTCAGTGTCTGACCGCCCTGGAGGCCCTTCATCCCGAACGCGAGGCTTTGGAAGCCAGGTACATCAAGCCCTTCGTGCCCGAGTAGAGAGCCTGAAAACCTCTGTAACTCCCAGGCACCGGCACAATATCTTCAAGGCCCGAAGGCATCACGGCCACTCGAACGGAACTCATCCTACGATTACCGCGCTGGCCGCGCCGTACTCTGAGGTGTGGGAGAGGCTGATGTGAATGGCCTGCACATTGCGGGTCTTCGCGAAGGCTTCCGCACGGCCGTGGAGGCGGACTTGGGGGGCGCCGCTGGGTTCGCGAATGATTTCGAGGTCGCGCCAGCCCATTTCGCGACCGATCCCGGTGCCGAAGGCTTTGCTGATCGCTTCCTTTGCTGCAAACCGGGCGGCAAGGTGAAGGTGGGGAAATTTCATGCTGTTGGCGTAGGCGGTCTCGCCTTCAAGAAAAATCCGGTGGAGGAACCGGTCACCGAAACGCTCGATGGACTCGGCGATCCGCTTGGTCTCCACAATGTCCATGCCGACGCCGAGGATCGTCATGGCGTCACCGGCGCTTCCGCGACCGCCTCCGCTTCGGCGGCCAGGCAATGGCAGGCGCGCAAATCGAGCTTGCCGGTGGCCAGCAGCGGAATGGCGGATACACGCTTGATCACCTTGGGAATCCAGAGATTCGGCAGGCCCATCGCGGTGAGTTTTTTCCGTAACTCGGCTTGCTCGAAGGCCAGTGTCGTCAGCACCACCAGGCTTTCCCCCCGCTTTTCATCGGGAATTCCGACCACGACGATGGTCGGGCCGTCATGATGCACGACCGTATCGGCCAGCGCCTCGGCGATCTTTTGTTCGACGGTAAGATGCGGCACCATTTCGCCTGCGATCTTCGAGAATCGGCTCATGCGCCCCTCAATGAAAAGGAAACCGTCCTCGTCGAGCCTTCCCACATCGCCCGTCTTGTACCAGCCACCGGTGAGCACGTCCCGGGTCCGGTCGGTATCCTTAAGGTAACCCTCGAAAACATTCGCACCGCGCAGCCAGAGCATGCCTGATTGAAACAGGGGCAAGTCCTCATTTGTCTCCGGGTCGCGAATCCGGGCGGTCATCCCGGGCAGGAGGCGCCCCACGCTGCCAATCCGGCGCCCGAGCACGCCGTCGGGGTTCATGCGGGATGGAGGTTCGTCGAAGAGATTGACGGCCACACCCGGCGATGCCTCGGTCATGCCATAACCCTCACTCACCTGGACGCCAAATTTCGCCTCAAAGTCGCGGAGCAAATCCTGCGGCAGTTTTTCCGCACCCGTGACCACCATCTTCAAGGAGCAAAGCTGTTCGGACCTCGCCTTGCGCAGAAAGGCGCGAAGAAAGGTGGGCGTGGTGATCAGGAGTTCCAATTTGTGCTTCTCAATCGTCTCGATCAATTTCTGCGCATCGAGCGGGTTGGGATAAGTCACCACCGGCGGCCCCCCGAGCAACGGCCACCAGAACGTCACCGTAAAGCCGAAGCTGTGGAAGACCGGCAGGCTGCCCAGGATCGACTTGAGGTTAATCTGTCCCAGGACCGCGCCGAACTGCGCTGTATTCGACAGGATGTTGCGATGGGTGAGCACCACGCCCTTCGGTTCGCCTGAGCTGCCGCTGGTGAAGAGCAGCGCGGCTTCCTCGCGATCACCCCGTTTCGGCACTCCGAGCCGCCGCCGCAAGAGGGGTAGAGGTAAAATCAAGGCCATCAATCCCAGGCGCTTCAGGCTGGAGGGCGAAAATCCCTTGCACAACTCACCGATATCAATCCGGTTTTCGAGCCAGGGAAAATCCTTGATCTGCTCCACCAAAGCGGGGGCGGTGATCAACCGGTGGATACCGGCCCGGGCGATGGCCGATTCATTGGCGGCGCGGCCGGCGCTAAAATTCAAATTCACCGGAATCTTACCCGAGAAAATCACGCCCAGGTTTGCGATGGTTGCACCCAGGCCCGGCGGCAGAACAACACCGACTCGCCTCTCCGGCACATTTTTCCTCATCCAGAGCGACACGGCGATGCTGATCACCAGCAACTGACCTCCGGTCAGTGATCGGTTCGAAGCATGGGCGTCGGTGATGATGGGAGTGAAAAAGCGTTTGCGCATACCACGCAGGGCTTCGTAACCAACATGCGAGCGCAATTCGGGCCGGCCTTGAAATGCAGCCTCGGACAAATCATAGAGGCAGCGGCGCACCGCCTCGGGTGTGGCGGCGGCGGCAGTCATCGGGGCGCCGAAATAGAGCCAGACCCGCAACGGTACCACTCGCGGCATTTTCCAGAAAAAATGGCCCCCGTAGTAGGAAAAAACCGACCCCCAGACATTCTCCAGCCAGACCGGGACGACCGGCACATTGGCGCGACGCGCAATGAGTTCGTAGCCCCGGTTGAGCTTTTGCAGCGTCGCGGTGCGGGTCAATGCGCCTTCGGGGAAGAGGCAGACGACGTCACCCCGGGCCAGGGCCTGCACAGCCGTCTCAATGGCGGTGCGGGCGATTTTGGGACTGATCGGAATCGCCCCGAGCAGGCGCAAACCCCAGCGCAACAGGCCGTGCTGATAAATCTGCTCGTAGACCAGGAACCGGATCGGGCGCGGGCAGGCGAGTTGCAGGATCACGGCATCGACATAGGAGATATGGTTCGGCAGGAGGAGCACACCTCCCGTGGCCGGTACGGAGTCGAGGCCGATGGGAGTCACCCGGTAAAACGTCCGGCCAATCAAGCCGAGGGCGAGCCGGAGGAGGCCCTCCGGCGTGAGAAATATAATGATAACGGTGACGACCGCCGTGGGAATGGCGTAGAGGAGAAGTTGCGTGCGAGGCGCGACGCCCAACTCGGCGGATACGACGAACTGGCAGAGCACGGCCACAATGCCGAAGAGATTGACGAAGAGATTGTTGCCGCTGAGGATGCGGCCGCGCCGTTCCGGCTCGACCTGCTCCTGCAAATGGGCATTGAGCGGCACGACGAACAGCGCGCCGGCCAGCCCGATGCCGAACAAGGCGAGCAGGAACAGCGCACTCTTGGGACTGCAAAGGCCCGCCATGATCGCGCCACATATCAGCCCGGCGGAGCCGATCGGGATCAGGCCGATCTCGACCTGGTGGGTGGTCATTCGCGTGACCAGAAAACTGCCGCAGATAATGCCGACGCCGAGCGTTGCCGCATAAACCCCGGTGTGGGACGCCGTGCCGATCTGATTGGCGTGGATGGAGGCCGAAACCTCGAACAGGGTCAGGTAAAGCGCGCCGGCGAGACCGTAAAAGTAGCTGATGCCAAGCACGCAAAGGCGGATGGGCGGCTCGCGCCAGACGTCGCGCAATTGGCGGAGTCGCCTGGATCTGGTAGCCGGCCAGCAACGATAACATCGCGAGCCCGGTCAGGACGCCCATCGTCGCCACGGAGGCACTCCAGGCGCTGCCCAGGGTGCCAAAGCAATAATCGTAGAGGCGCCCGCCCGCGAGGCCTCCGATGAGCATGCTGGCGATGGCCGTGACCTCGACGATGCCGACCGCCGCGCTGATCTTGGTCGCGGTGACGATTTCCTTGATGATGCCCTGCTTGGCGGGCGAAAAGATCGCGCATTGCACGCCCAGGAGGAACAATCCAAAGATCGCCACCCAGATCAGGTGAGACCACAGCGCCAGGCCGATGACGGCCAGGATGCCGATCTGGGCCCAGAGGCTGAGGATAATCACGTTGCGCTTGGAGAAGCGGTCGGAAATCCAACCCGCGGTCGGGGAGAGCAGCACGAACGGCAGGATGATGATCGCGGCGAGGATGGTCTTGATCTGCTTCGCGGCCAGCTCCGCATATTCAGGATGATGATGAAACAGCTTCGCTGAGATCAGTTCCGGCGCCACGGCCGCGCCCAGCGCGATGAGCATGAGCTTGGCGGCATTGTCATTCAGCAAGACCTGAATTTGCACCGTAACGAGTGACCAGAACGAACGCTTCATGAAGGGATGTTAATTTTGAGGCCGCGCCCCCCTGATTCCAAGCTTCTTATTGGCTGGAGGCTGTCCGAAAAGTCGGCGTAGGCCGCGTGACGGCGAGTTTGGGCCGAATCGAGGCGCGAGCGACGAGCATACCCGCAGCGGTACGTAAGGAGTGAGCAACGAAGAGATCGGCCCAAACCCGCCCTCACCCTGCGGGCCGAAGTCCTTTTGCCTTGGGGCGTCGTCGCTCGCTTGTCACGTAGCTACGGCTATGCTCCGCGCTCGTCTCCTAGCCCCAAAGCAAAAATCCATTCGGCGCGACCTGCGCCAACTTTTCGGACGGCCTCTAGAGGCGCGGTTTCACTTCGCGGATTTGGCGGCCAGCGGCTTCGAGGCGAACTCCAGTTCGCCCTTCTTTGCGGTGACTTCGACGAGGGAGTTGTCGGTGATGTCGCCTTTGAGGAGGGCGCGGGAGAGCTTGGTTTCAAATTCGCGCTGGATGACGCGCTTGAGAGGACGCGCGCCGTAGAGCGGATCGTAGCCGCGCCGGGCGAGGAGTTCTTTCGCAGCGTCGGTGAGTTCCAGCTCGATGTGGCGTTCGGCGAGGCGCGAGCGGAGCAGGTTGAGTTGCAGTTCCACGATACGTTCGATTTCCTTCAACGTGAGCGGCTTGAAGAGGACGATTTCATCGACACGGTTGAGGAATTCCGGGCGGAAATGGGCGCGGAGTTCGGCCATGACGGCATCGCGCGTTTTTTCGTCGATCTCGCCGCTTTTCTCGGAGGCGTTTTCGATCAGGTGGCGCGATCCGATGTTGGAGGTCATGATGATGATGGTGTTCTTGAAATCAATGGTGCGCCCCTGGCTGTCGGTGAGGCGGCCGTCGTCGAGGATTTGCAGGAGCGTATTGAAGACATCAACGTGGGCCTTCTCGATTTCGTCGAAGAGGACGACGCAGTAGGGCTTGCGGCGCACCGCTTCGGTGAGTTGCCCGCCCTCGTCGTAGCCAATATAGCCGGGAGGCGCGCCGATGAGCCGCGCGACGGCGTGCTTTTCCATGTACTCGCTCATGTCGAGCCGCACGATGTTCTCCTCGCTATCGAACATCGATCCGGCCAGGGCGCGGGCGAGTTCGGTTTTCCCGACGCCGGTGGGACCGAGGAAAATGAATGATCCAATGGGTCTTTTGGGGTCCTTGAGCCCGGCGCGCGCGCGGATGACCGCGTCGGCGACGGCCTGCACGGCCTCGTCCTGACCGATGACGCGCTCGTGCAAAATGGAGTCGAGGCGCAGGAGCTTTTCCTGCTCGCCTTCGAGCAGGCGGGCGACGGGCACGCCAGTCCAGCGCGCGACGATCTCGGCGATCTCGTCGGCGGTAACCTCCTCCTGCATGAGGCGCGGGGTCTTGCCGTCTTTCGCCGCCCTGGCGATTTTATCCTCGGCGTCCTTGAGCTCTTTTTCCTTCTGGGGAAGGGTGCCGTAGCGCAGTTCCGAGGCGCGGCTGAGATCGTTAGCGCGCTGGGCCTGGTCGATCTCGTTGCGCACGCGCTCGAGGTCCTCGCGCAGCTTGCCGGTCGCCTCGATAGCCGCCTTTTCGTTCTGCCACTGGGCCTTGAGCTTGTCCCGTTCAGCCTGCACGTTGGCGATATCCTTTTCGAGTCCGGAGAGACGTTCCCTGGAGGCGGCGTCCTTTTCCTTTTTGAGGGCCTCCCTCTCGATAGCGAGCTGAGTAACGCGCCGTTCGAGGGTTTCAAGTTCCTCGGGCATGGACTCGTTTTCGGTGCGGAGCTTGGCGGCGGCCTCGTCCATCAAGTCGATGGCCTTGTCGGGGAGGAAGCGGTCGGTGATGTAGCGATGGGAGAGCACGGCGGCGGCAACCAGCGCGGCGTCCTGGATGCGCACGCCGTGGTGGACCTGATACTTTTCGCTCAGGCCGCGCAAAATAGAGATGGTGTCCTCGACGCTTGGCTCGTTGACCTGTACCGGCTGGAAGCGCCGTTCCAGTGCGGCGTCCTTCTCGATGTGCTTGCGGTATTCGTCAAGCGTGGTGGCGCCGATGCAGTGTAACTCGCCGCGCGCAAGCATGGGCTTGAGCATGTTGCCCGCGTCCATGGCGCCCTCGGCCTTGCCTGCGCCGACCATGGTGTGAATTTCGTCGATGAAGAGGATGATCTGGCCCGCCGCTTTGGTCACTTCCTGGAGGACGGCCTTGAGCCGTTCCTCAAATTCACCCCGGAACTTCGCGCCGGCGATGAGGGCGGCGAGGTCAAGCGAGACGATCTTCTTGTCGCGCAGACTCTCCGGCACATCCCGGGCCACGATGCGCTGCGCGAGGCCCTCCACGATGGCGGTCTTGCCGACGCCCGGTTCGCCGATGAGCACGGGATTGTTCTTGGTGCGGCGGGAAAGGACCTGGATGCAGCGGCGGATTTCGTTGTCCCGGCCGATGACCGGATCGAGTTTGTTCTGGCGGGCGAGGGCCGTGAGGTCGCGGCCATATTTCTGGAGCGACTCATAAGTCGCCTCGGGGTTCTGGCTGGTGACGCGCTGGTTGCCGCGCACTTCCTGGAGGACGGTGAGGAACGCGCCACGAGTCAGGGTGAGGCTGCGGAAGATGCGGGCGATCTCGCTGCCCTTATCCTCGTTGAACATGGCCAGGACGAGGTGTTCGACGGAGACATAATCGTCCTTGAGCTTTTTGGCCTCGTCCTGCGCACGAACGAGAAGCTGGTTGAGTCGATGCGTAATGCCCGTCTGGCCGCTTGCCCCCGAACCGCTGACCTTGGGGATGCGATCCAGCGCCGCCTGCGTCTTGGTGAGAAGAAGATCGAAGGAAACTTTGAGACGTTCAAAGAGTCGAGGGATGAGGCCGTTTTCCTGCGTCAATAAGGCATAGAAGAGATGTTCGACGTCGACGGCCTGATTGCCCAGGCGGGTAGCTTCGTCCTGAGCGGAGCCGAGAGCGGCGGTGGCCTGTTCAGTAAATTTATTTAAATCCATGCAAGCAAGTTAGCGGTTGATCGTAGATTGCGCAAATTGTCAGATGACCTTGCGGTGTTTACGGATTAAAATGAGAGTTGGCCAAAAAGCTGCTTCAAATAAATAACATTGTTCCTCGTTGCGGATCATGCGTCCTTTTGATCCACGATGGAGGAGCAGACCGTCGTCTACCGGCTTACTTTTATGAAAAAAAATGCCCGTCGTGATCATGTGAACCAAACGTCCCGCCAGAGCGACAACAGCAAGACCGGGCGATGGTCCTTTAATCTGGCAACGGAGAGCCTCTTTACACTGGGATCCACCGAGCAGGCGCGGCGCGTGGCTTACCGCACCGCCACAGGAGAGATTCGCTTTCTGCCGCTCTGATTTGGCTGCGGTTCCAATTTTTGGATACAGGCATCGAACGCTGAAAGCGGGTAAAAGGAATTAAGTCATTGACTCGTTAGCCCGTGATCTTGGAAGCTAATCCCGTGGAAATAAAAATAGCTGGCATTCCTCTCGGACCGACTCATCCCTGCTTCATCGTGGGTGAAATCGGTATCAATCATAATGGCGATGTAGCGATTGCAAAAAAGCTCATCGATGTTGCTGAGGCCGCCGGCTGCCATGCGGTCAAATTTCAAAAGCGGACCATCGATGTGGTTTATACGCAGGAGGAGCTGGCCAAGCCCCGGGAAAATCCCTTTGGTGAAACCAATGGTGATTTGAAGCGGGGACTCGAATTTTCCTTCGAGCAATACCAGGAAATAGACGCCCATTGCCGCGAGCAGGGTATTCTCTGGTTTGCCTCGTGCTGGGATGAGGCGTCGGTTGACTTTATCGATCAGTTTCCTGTGCCGTGCTACAAAATCGCCTCCGCTTCGTTGACGGATGACGGCTTGCTGAACTACACCCGAAAGAAGGCGAAAAGTCGTCCGATCATGCTTTCCACGGGAATGAGCACGGTGGAGCAAATTGACCATGCCGTTGAGGTTTTGGGCAAGGCCAATCTGGTCATGGTCCACACGACCAGCACCTACCCCGCGAACTACGAGGAACTCAACCTGAAGTGCATCCCATGGATGAGCCAGCGTTATGGACTCCCGGTTGGTTATTCCGGACACGAGACGGGCCTGGCGTCTTCCGTGGCGGCGGTTGCCTTGGGGGCTAGTTTTCTGGAACGGCACATTACGCTTGATCGTGCGATGTGGGGGTCGGACCAAGCCGCCTCCCTGGAGCCAAGCGGCCTGACACGGCTGGTCCGGGACGTAACTTTGATTGAGAGAGCAATGGGCGACGGGGTTAAGCGGGTCTTTGAGCGGGAAGTGCCTGTGCAGAAAAAGTTGCGCAGGAAATGAGGGCCTCCCGCCGCATCAAGGCCATTGCGTTGGATTTTGACGGGGTTCTTACCGATGGCGCCATTTGGTGGGGACCCGAAGGCCAGGAATGGAAGAAGCTCCATTTTCGGGACATCATGGGTGTCTCCCTGGGTACCAAAGCGGGCCTGATTTTTGGAATAATCTCCGGGGAGAATTCTCCTCTCGTTGATCGCTATGCAGCTAAAATGGGCATTCAACATGTCTTCAAAGGAATCAAGGACAAGGCCTCCGCGTTGCAGAGCTTTGCCACGAACATCGACGCGGAATTGTGGGAGATTGCCTACATGGGGGATGACGTGAACGATTTGGAAGCCATGCGTCTGCCCGGCATTGCCGCTGTGCCGTTGGATGCGCATCCCAAACTTCTGGCGATTGCGAGTTTTCGCTCCCAGTATCCGGGAGGTGCCGGAGCCGTGCGTGAATTAGTCGATTTTCTATTAAGAGACAGGTAGTCTTGACTGCATTGTCATCCGCATAAAATGAAACTCTCCGATTTCGTCATCGACTTCCTAGCCCGAAAGGGCCTTCAGCACATCTTTCTACTTCCTGGAGGCGGCGCGATGCACCTCAACGATTCCCTGGCACGCTCCGAAAAGATTTCGCATGTGGCGAACCTGCACGAGCAAGGGTGCGCCATTGCCGCTGAGGCATACGCGCGAGTCACTGGCAAGTTGGGCGCCGCCATGGTGACTTGCGGTCCAGGAGGCACCAATACGATTACGGGTGTCACTGGAGCATGGCTTGATTCAACCCCAGTCGTTTTTATTTCCGGTCAGGTTAAGCGAGCTGATCTGAAAAAATATCCCGGCCATAGACAAAATGGTGTTCAAGAGGTCGACATCGTTACGATCGTTCAATCCATCACCAAGTACGCCGTCACGATTACGGACCCGGCTTTGATCCGTTTTCATCTGGAAAAGGCTTATCACCTGGCTACCACGGGGCGCAAGGGGCCTGTCTGGATTGATATTCCCCTCGACGTCCAGGGATCAGAAATCGTCCCTGAGCAATTGGAGGGTTTTGTCCCGGAAACCGGACCGACAAAGGTCGAGACTCCTGCGCTGGCCGACTCGGTTAAGGACGCGATTGCGATTCTCAAGTCAGCGCAACGCCCGGTTCTGCTTTTAGGCAATGGGATCCGCGTGGCTGGCACCATCCAGCAAGCGGAACGGTGGGTCCAAAAGTTGCAGGTGCCGGTGCTGACGACCTGGCTGGGGCTTGACCTGATCCCCAACTCCGACCCGCTTCTCGTCGGAAGGCCCGGAGGTATTGCTCCCCGGGGAGCCAATTTTACACTGCAAAATTGCGACTGCCTGATCTCGGTGGGGGCTCGCCTGGATCCCATCACGACCGGCTATGCGCATGAGAAATTTGCCCGCGCGGCAAAAAAAATAATCATCGATATTGATCCGGCGGAACTTCAGAAACTCGGTTTTCCCATGCAGATTCCGATTGTCGCTGATATTGCCGATTTTTTGGCAGAGTGGGAGCGACAGACCGTGGCAGAGAAGTTTCCGGATTGGCAGCCCTGGTTGTCCCGCTGCCAGGGCTGGAAGAAAAAGTATCCTCTTCTGCAGCCGGAACATTTTCCCGTGAAAGGGCAGCCTCTCAGCACATACTATTTTTCCCGGGTTCTCTCCGATGTCTTACCAGAGGGGGAGTTAATTGTTCCGGGCAGCTCGGGATTTGCCTGTGAGATTTTCTTCCTGATGCTGGAAGTCAAATTGGGTCAACGGGTATTCCATAATCGTGGAACAGGTTCGATGGGGCTGTCGGTGCCTGCTGCCATGGGTGCGTGCCTGGCGGCTGGAAAAAAGCGCGTTGTCTCGGTTGATGGAGACGGCAGCTTTCAAATGAATCTCCAGGAGCTTGCTCCGATTGCGGGTCTCAATCTCCCGATTAAATTTTTCGTGTTGAATAACAACGGCTACGCCTCGATCCGCTCGTCCCAGGATAACTATTTCAAGCGGCTGCATATCGCTTCTGACCGGGCCAGCGGTCTTTTCCTGCCTTCTGTGCAAGGCCTGGCTAAAGCCTATGGAGTTGGATATCGCCGGATTGAAACAGAAGCTGATCTTTCTGAACAAATTCAGGAAATTCTAGCGGTGGACGGCCCCATGGTCTGTGAGGTTCTGGTGCGCGAAGACGAACCGCGTACTCCCCGCCTTGCTTCCGTAGTCAGGCCGGACGGCGGCATGGTTTCCCGTCCGCTCGAAGATCTTTATCCTTTTTTGGATCGGGACGAATTTAAAGAAAATATGATCATACCTCCACTCGAGGAGTCCTTGACCATTGGTTAGAAACCTCTTCCATGACCCGGAAAATCGGCATTATGCAAGGGAGGCTATCGCCTCCCGTTGGCAAGGCGATTCAAGCCTTTCCTCTATCGACGTGGAGAAATGAGTTTGCGGCGGCACAAGAGGTGGGGTTGAACCATATCGAATGGATTTTTGATACGGAGGACAGCTTGAATCCCATCGCAAGTGACCCAGGCCTTGCGGAAATAAAAGATTTAAGCGCCCAAACCGGGGTAAAGGTAAACTCGCTCTGTGCTGACTACTTTATGTCGGAGCTTTTACTCGGGGAGACGCCCGCTCAAGAGGAAACCCGTGCTGAAAAACTCAGGTGGTTGCTGGCTCAATGTGCCAAGGCAGGCATACGTTATATTGTTCTTCCCTTCGTTGACAGGTCGGCAATCAAAACGGATGCAGACAAGGGGCGCCTCGTCGCCCTGATGCTGTCTCTTCTCCCTGATCTTGCGCATCACGGAATGGAGTTCCACCTTGAAACCTCACTGCCGCCAGATGCATTTGCCTCCATTCTTGAGAAGATTGGCAGCCCCCTCCTAAAAATAAATTACGACACTGGAAATAGCGCATCAATGGGATACGACTTGGATGAAGAATTTGCCGCATATGGCGATTACATCGGGAGTATCCACATTAAAGACAGGCTTTGCGGGGGTGGCACGGTTTCATTGGGACGCGGCCAGGTCGAATTTTCAAAATTGAGAGGCGGTCTGGAGAAAATCAACTACGAGAGAAATTTTGTTTTGCAGGTTGCCCGCGGGGAAACGGGAGATGAGATTTCCTGGACGAACCAAAACGTTGCGTTTTTGAAAAAATTGCTCTCGTAAATATCATCATTATGGATCTTGCGCTGAAGGAAAGGGTTGCGTTTATTGCCGGTTCTTCCCGAGGAATCGGCAAGGCCATAGCCCGGAGTTTTCTCCGGGAAGGCGCGCGTGTCGTGATTTCAGGCCGGGGAAAAGAATATGTTGATCAGGCCGCAAATGAGTTTCGTGATGAATTCGGCTCCGATTCAATTATCGGCATTGCTGGGGATTTGACCGATGCGGAGGTCATCCAAAGGTCCTTGGAACAAGTTTCCGAAAAATGGGGTCGAATTGACATCGCCGTGGCCAATATTGGAAGCGGCTCAGCGAAAGTGGGATGGCAATCGGACGCCGCTGCCTGGTCCGGGGTCTTCGCCATCAACTTCTTTAGCGCGACGGCTTTGTTGAAAGAAGCGATTCCCTATCTGGCCAGAAATGGCCGGGGAAGCGCGGTGATAGTCAGCTCCATAGTCGGAGTTGAAGCGACCAACGCACCTCTGGCTTACAGCAGCGCCAAGGCAGCCCTGTTGAACTATAGCAAGAATTTATCTCGTGTTGTCTCGTCTCTTGGCGTCAGAGTCAATGTTGTGGCTCCAGGCAATATTTTATTTGAAGGCGGAACCTGGGAAACACACGTCAAAAACCGCCCGGATGAGGTTGCACAATATATAAAGTCAGAAGTTCCACTGTCACGCTTTGGGACGCCGGAAGAAATTGCTAATTTTGTCGTTTTTCTTAGCTCACCCAATGCCGCTTTTGCCACGGGAACATGTATCGTGATTGACGGCGGCCAGACCCGAACGATTTAGATGAAAAGCTCCGACCTTTTTGATTTAACGGGAAAAATTGCCATTATCACCGGCGGCGCCGGTTTGCTCGGTCGGCAACATGCCGAGGCTATTGCGAAGGCCGGAGGTATTCCGGTTATCACGGACCTTGCCGCCGCCCATCCGGCCAAGGTGGCGGCATCCTTGAGTGCAGAGTTGGAGACGGAAGTTATCGGATACGAGCTGGATATTACCAAGCCTGCTGAAATCGAACGGGCTCGAGATCACCTGGTTAAGTGCTTTAAGAGAATTGATATTCTCATCAATAATGCAGCCAATAATCCCAAGGTGGAAAATACCGGAGCTGTCCATTTTTCCCGCCTGGAAACATTTCCCCTGGAGTTATGGGAGAACGACCTGGCGGTGGGGCTGACCGGGGTTTTTTTGTGCTGTAGAATTTTTGGCTGTCAGATGGCCCGTCAAGGTGGCGGAGTCATTGTAAATATCGCTTCCGACCTGAGCCTGATCTCCCCCGATCAGCGTCTTTATCGACTTGAGAATGTTCCTGAGGAACAGCAACCAGTTAAACCCATCACCTATTCCGTCATCAAAACCGGACTCATCGGCCTGACTAAATATCTGGCCACTTATTGGGTCCAGCAGGGTGTTCGGGTCAACGCTCTTTCGCCCGGCGGCATTTATAATACTCAAAAGCAGGACTTCGTTGAACGGCTGTCAAAACTTATCCCGATGGGAAGAATGGCCCATCTGAATGAATATCAGGGAGCGGTTATTTTTCTTTGCTCGGACGCCTCTTCCTATATGACCGGCACCAATCTTATTATTGATGGTGGAAGGACTTGCTGGTGAGTTTACTTGCACAAAATCTTTTTTCCTTGTCCGGGAAGACGGTAGTACTCACGGGTGCGTCCGGCTACCTGGGGCGGACGTTTAGCCTTGCTCTGTTGGAAAATGGTGCGCGTCTTATCGCTTTGGGACGGAGTGAGCGCCTGCAAAAGGAAGCTCTCGATTGGCAAAGTAAGTACGGTGTCGAGAAGGTATCCATTCACCAGATCGACATGTACGATCTTGATGCGCTGGCCCGATTATTTGATTCCATCGTTGCCGATGAACCTACGATTGATGTTTTGATAAACAATGCGTACGAGTTAGGCCCTAAAACGGGCTTTAATACAGCTGAGGGTGCGTTGGAGAACGCCTCGTTTGACCAATGGCATCGACATTTCTTGAGCGGAGTCTATTGGCCCGCCCTTGCCGTCCAGAAATTCGGCCCAAAAATGAAAAAAGCTGGACGCGGCAGTATAGTCAATATTTCGACCATGTATGCCATCGTTGCTCCAAGTCCAGCCCTTTATAGGGACACCGATTTTTTGAATCCACCGGGCTACTCTGCGTCGAAGGCTGCGCTGATGGCCTTCACCCGATACGTCGCTTCCTTCTGGGGATTGCACGGTATTCGGGCCAACGCGATTCTTCCGGGCGCATTTTCGAATGTTTCCGCCGAGAGTGAAAATAGTGTTTCGAAAGAGGATCCCTTTTTGGAGCGTCTCAAGCAAAGAACCTGTCTCGGTCGCATTGGTCATCCCTCCGAACTGGCGGGAGCAGTCCTGTATCTCGCCTCCGATTCCTCCAGTTACATGACAGGCCAGGCGTTAGTCGTTGACGGCGGGTGGACTGTTGTTTGAGGCGGAGAAACCGACAAAATTACACCTTGAAAACAGATCTTATTGATATTCCAGCTGAAGTACTGGAAACGATTGCCAATGGTCATGGACGAAGCATGGCCCGGCTTAACGGAGTGGACCCTAAGGTTCTTGCCGCCGACATGTTAAATCCTGAGAAGTCCCTCAAAAGACACGCCACTCTTTGTCGTTATGCAGATCCGAAAGAAAAGCGAATTCTCGAGATCGGATCAGGTTACGGAACCAATCTCATTGTGTGGACAAAGCATTTTGGCTTGGATGTCACGGGGGTTGAACCGGAAGGCGAAGGCTTTTCGGAAACACTCAGCGTCTCAGCCAGGCTTTGCGAACTCAATGGCGTTCCGGCTGACCGAATTAAGATCTCCCAAGGTGAAAAGCTCCCGTTTGCGGATAGAAGTTTTGATATCGTCTATTCCGCCAACGTCCTGGAGCACACGAACGATCCCGTGGCTGTGCTTAGAGAGTCGCTTCGTGTCTTGAAGCCAGGGGGAATTCTTCATTTCGAGATCCCCAATTTTATGTCGTTTTTCGAAGGACATTATTACGTCTTGATGCCGCCGATTTTGTGGAAGAGCTTGCTCCCCTTTTGGGTGCAGCGGGTTTGCGGACGTGATCCGGCATTTGCCAGGACCCTTCGAACGGAAATAAACCCCTTCTGGCTTCGGCGGAGCATCCGACGCTTAAAGGAAGACTTTCCATTACGCACCATATCCCTGGGTGAAGACTTGTTTCGTGACAGGCTAAGCAGCGCCGCCTTTGACTTTGAGCAGCGGGGCGCGGAGTCGAAGATCGGTTCGCTCATACGCCTTCTGCTTAAGCTGAATAAGGGTAACTTCCTTGCGGAAGGCTTCATTTTATTGGGCACCTACTATCCGATGTATTTGACCCTTTGCAAGGAGGAAACAAGCGGGTAATAATCGGACGGCGTTTACGCACGATCTGTCCGCCATTTTCATTTTCAAATATGTCCAAGATAGAATCGAGTATTTATACAGACAGGTTGGAGCGGCTTTTTCAGGTAGATAGCGGCGAAGCTCTCAAATGCCGGCAGAGAAGGTTTAAAGAGAAAGAGGACGTGGCCCGAGCGCGATTGCTTTTATGGGGCTGCGGAGCCCTGGGTAATCACATCGCAGACGTTCTGAAGTGTGCCAACTTGAGCGTATCCGGGTTCGTTGACAGAAAGCCAGAACTGTGGGGAACCAACTATCGAGGCTCTTCGATCATTTCTCCCGACTCTCTCCGGGACAAAGAATGGAGCGATGCGCTGGTAATTGTCGGGATTTATACCAGTCAACCTCTCAGGGAACTTCTTTCCGAGTGGGGGATTTCATTTCTCACTTTCCCGGAATTGGCCTGGGGCTTACCGGAATATTTTATTCCACATCAATGCCTGGATCGGCCTGACATTTTTTATGCGCAGCCCGATGAGGTTCGGGCGAGTCTGGTCTCGTGGGCGGACGACGCTTCCCGGGAGGAATATTTAGGACAATTGGAATGGCGGCTCACTTTGGATTACGAGGTGCTTCCTAATCACATGGCCGCGAAAGAGACTTATTTCCCTGGCGAACTGGTAACGCTTGAACCGAAAGAACACTTTGTAGACTGCGGTGCCTTTGATGGTGATTCCATCCGAGAATTATTGGAAAGAACACAAGGGCGGTTTAATAAAATTACGGCGTTTGAACCCGATAAACAAAACTACCAGCGATTAGCTGAATATTGTCGTAAAACTCCTTCTTTAGCTGCTGGTCATATACAGCTTATCAATCAAGCCTTGGGCGACAAAGCAAGAACGGGCTTCTTAAGTGAAACGGGGACTGTCGGTTCTGCGGTAGGAACTTCCGGATCAGAAATAAGTGTGAGTACGCTCGATCATGTGTTGGCCAATGAAGTGCCAACGTATCTTAAAATGGACATTGAGGGCTTTGAACCGCTTGCTTTAAGTGGAGGTTCCAATCTCATTCAAAAGTATCGTCCTGTTCTGGCCATCTGCCTGTATCATTCGTTCGATCATCTGTGGAGTATTCCCAACTATTTGCATTCCCTTGTGCCGGATTATAACCTCTACTTGCGCCGCCATTCCGACGAATGTTGGGAAAGCGTGTGTTATGCCATTCCTTCGTCACGAGTCAAAGCCATGTGATTGACCATATTATGTCTAAAAAACATATCGCCATTTATGGTCCTTGTTACAATGAAGCCGACAATGTTGAGGAATATATCCGGCGGGTGCACGATACCATGGTCAAATTTTCGGATTATGATTATTCCATCTGGTTTATCGACAACGCATCTGAAGATGGAACGGTTGACATCCTTCGTCGTCTTGCCACATCCGATAATCGAATAAAGGTCATTGTAAATGCCCGTAACTTTGGACACATCCGTTCTCCCTTTTACGGCTTCCTTCAAGTTCAGGGAGACGCGGTAATCAGCCTTACCACCGATTTGCAGGATCCTCCGGAACTCATCGCGCAGTTTATCCCAGAGTGGGAACGAGGATTTCCCATTGTCCTCGGCGTCAAATCAACCAGCGAAGAATCGTCCTTGATGTTCTGGCTTCGGACCCAATACTATCGGCAATTGGCCAGGCTTTCCCAAATGCAAATGTATGAGAATGCCACCGGCATCGGTTTATTTGACCGCAAGGTAATCGAGATAGTTCGCTCTTTTCAGGATCCTTATCCCTATTTTCGGGGGATGCTGGCTGAAATTGGTTTGCCGGTCGCCCGGGTTGAATATCGCCAAAAGGGCCGAGCCCGTGGAATTACAAAAAACAACTGGTACACCCTGCTCGATACGGCATTGCTTGGCATGACTAATCACACCAAGGTACCGCTGCGTCTCGCAACAATCCTTGGTTTTTCCTGTTCTTTTTTGTGCCTGACCATGGCCGGCTTGTATTTTATTCTGAAACTGATTTTCTGGGAGAGATTTGCCCTCGGTTCTGCGCCGTTGATTATAGGGCTGTTTTTTTTCGGGTCGGTGCAGCTTTTCTTTACCGGCATCATCGGCGAGTACCTCGGAGCAGTTTATACGCAAAGCCAAAAGCGGCCATTGGTTATCGAAAAGGAGAGGATTAACTGCTAAAGCAGGTTTCGGCTTCCGGGTAACGAGGCATTAGAAACACCCCCCGTGCAGAACCAGTTCCTACCGCCAAAGCGGGGAGCGATGTCGTAATTGAGTTGAACGAGAATAATGAAACTTTGCTCGTACTGCATTAACCGGCCACCTGATTATAGGACGGATTCACGGTTCATCCGGGAACAAGCACGCGGAGCTTTCGCCGTCGCACGGAGAACTCCACCGGCGCATGGCCGGCGAGCTCGCCATCGGCCTCGAGCGGAACATGCCGGTCGGCTTTGACGATAAGATGGTTGGCCTTGAAATACTGGACATCGGTGAATTTGGTCAGGGAGCCGAAGAGCAGGCCACGGAAATAACGCGCCATCGCGAGATAGTTCATGTGCTTAAAGACGCAAACGTCGAGCAATCCATCCTGCAGGTCGGCCTCCGTGAACAGGGAAAACGGACCTCCATAAAACCGACCGTTGCCGACCAGGACAAAGGAGCCTTCAACGGTGGGTTGACCTTCGCGGAAAACACGCAGCCGTGGCGGTTTTTCCGCCGCGACCTGTGTGGCCGTGAGAAGGTAGCTGAGCGGGCCGAGAACATGCTTGATGTGGCGGCTATTGCGTTCAACGATTTGCGCATCGACGCCGATGCCGGCCATCTGCACGAAAAGATGGCCATTGGCACTTGCTAGGTCGATGGCGCGAGTTTTGGCCGCGCGGATGACCTTCCAGGCGGCGAGCAGGTTGAAGGGAATGCCGAGTTCGAGGGCGAAAACGTTGACTGTGCCCATCGGGAGAATGCCCAGGGTGACGTGGGTAGTGCCGATCCCGTTGACGACTTCGTTGACCGTGCCATCACCCCCTGCGGCGACGATGGTTTCATACCCTTGGGCCACGGCCCGCTCCGTTTGCGCCTCGGCATCGCCGGGGCCCTGGGTTGTCTTGATCACCACGTTGCGGGTGAGTCGTTCCAAGCTCTTGAGGCGAGCCCGGACGCCTCGAGCGGCCGGATTGGCGATGATGCAGATACGATTCAAGATTGGCTCCTTATGAATCGGTGCGATAGGATTAAAACCATGCGGGCTCTTCGTTGGATACTTTGGGCGGTGGCGATCATCGTAGTGTTGGCGGTAGTAGCTATAGCCGCCGGAATGGCGTGGCTCAACACCTTCATCCATTCCGAATCCTTCCGTCAGGAGGTGGAACTGCGGGCGGGACGGAGTCTGGGAGGTCAAGTGCAAATCGAAACCGTCAACTTCGATCTCATTAACGGGGTAAAACTGCAGGGGTTCTCGTACCAAGTCGATCCCGATCGAGTGAAGGGGCCAGGTGCATTTCAGATGAAGATCGAGAAAGTCGATTGTGGCTATGCTTGGGCAGAGTTGTTTCACCGCCGACTTAAACTGACTGCAGTTACGCTTGACCAGCCGCAGATTGTGCTGACGAGGCAACCGACGGCGCCGCTGGCTCCGCCCGCAGCGGGACCGGCAACCTCAGCAACGCCAAGCGGTCCGACACAGGGCAATACGTCGGGGGAGGGGACTCCCATGCCGTTTCAATTCATTCTGGACCGCGCGAAGGTGAGCAATGGCGCCATTTCGATCCAGGATGCCGCAGGTGCTTCGTTGGTTGACCTTAAAGGTGTCCATGCAGAGGCTGATACCTCGGGTTTTTCCGCAGGAAAGGACGTGACCGGCACACTAAAGATCGCCGACGTTCTTTTGCCTCCAAACTGGCACGTTACGAATTTTTCGACGCCTTTTTCTTACGATCAGGCCAAGGGTGGGATCGTGGCAAAGTCTTTCGAAGCTTCGGCTTTTGAGGGAAACATCCGGGGTGATTATCAAAGTCAGGGTCCAGGTGATTCGACGCTTGATTTAAATGGAAAGGGCTTCGATGTGGCTCAACTCACGGCGGCAACGACGTCGAACTCGTCGGCGAAGTTGAGCGGTTCACTCGACGTGCAAAGCAAGTGGCACGGGGTGGAGTCAGGGATTATCGACGGCGAGGGAGACGCGCAACTCACCAACGGCAAACTCGAAGGCGTCAAAATCCTGCACGACTTGTCCCGGATCTTAAAGGTGAACGAACTTTCCGCGCCGGTGATAACCAAGGCCCAGGCTCATTTTGTCGTCAAGGACGGGCAGACGAATTTCATCGGTCTGCAACTCAATTCGCCGATCTTCCAGATCACGGGGGACGGCACGGTTGGCTTTGACGGTCAACTCAACGCGAGCCTCGTACTGATCCTAACCAGTGACGCCATGGCAAAATTGCCGACGGCCGCCGCGGCCTCATTTGTGCAAAAGCAGGATGGTACCGGTTCGATAGCCTTTCAGGTAACAGGCACCACGTCCAAACCGGAAACCGATCTCCCGGAAAAATTGCTGTTGCAAAACACCCAGATTAAAAACGTCATCGACAAGGCGCTGAATAAATTTTTCCATTAGCAGTCCGGCCTAAATTGATATACGTCACTCTATTGTAACGCGGGGCGGATTGACAGTTATTCACAGCTTTGCTAACAAATCACGCCAACGTGACAACCACACGTTTCATTTGTCCGGGGTTCACCGCCCTTCGAGACTGAAAGGGATCCATGGAAGCGATCCTGAGCAACAACGTCCTCGTGCTCAATCGCCTCTGGCAGGCTGTCAATGTTTGCAGCGTTAAGCGCGCCTTCATGCTCCTCTATCAAGGACATGCGCAGGTCGTAGAGGCCGATAGCGGCTCATTCCAAACGATGACATTTGACCAGTGGTTCAACTTTTCACGCGGTTACGAAGGGGCCGACGTGGTCAGCACGGTATCCTTCAAGATACGTGTACCGAAGGTCATTCTACTCCTTTTCTTCGATCGAATGCCGAAGAAGGAAGTGAAATTTACCCGCCACAACATTTTCGAGCGGGATCACAATACCTGCCAGTATTGTGGCCAAAAGTACGACCGCAAGGATCTCAACCTTGATCACGTCATTCCGCGTGACCGGGGTGGGGAGACCTCGTGGGAAAACATCGTCTGCTCCTGCGTCCCTTGCAACAGCCGCAAGGGCAACCGCACGCCAAGCGAGGCGGGCCTGAAACTGCTCCACAAACCAAAGCGGCCGAAGTGGCGCCCCATGCTCCATCTCCAATTCAGCAAAGCCCGCGACGACTCGTGGAAGCACTTCGTCGATCTTGCTTATTGGAATGTCGAGTTGACCGATTAGCGGATGAGCTGATTTTCCCGGTCATGGGACGAAGATCCAGGCGAGAGGGGCTCCGACTAGATAACGGCGGCGACCTCGGTGTGAATTTTAAACGAACATGCCGGCTATGCTGTCAGCTACGAGTTGGCCGCGCAGAGTGAGCTGTACGCGACCGTTGTCCTGAGCAACCAAGCCATCATTCCTTAGGTCTTGC
>Ga0302320_10005629_pt1 | contig 28027 bp, 31 predicted proteins | sample Bog_T0_3_FD_202130 | JGI IMG/M metagenome (GOLD analysis project Ga0302320, IMG submission 202130) | Peat permafrost microbial communities from Stordalen Mire near Abisko, Sweden - Bog_T0_3 | ecosystem: Environmental > Terrestrial > Soil > Wetlands > Peat | place: Sweden: Abisko, Stordalen Mire...
GGGCTGTGGGCGTTTTGAGTTTATCTCCGTATCCGTAGCCCGACAGATGAAACCCCACGCTGCCCTGCGGATGCGTCAGACGGGCTTCGTGCGCGTCGAACTCCATCGACAGCCTTTGCGCATCGTTTGTGCCGGTCCAAGTTTCGGTTCCGGTTCCGTGGCCGGAGTCCTTCAGCGAATAGATCGCCTGCTCGAAGGCCTTGCGCAGGCTGTCGTCCGCCCCCGCCTGTTTCCAGGGGTCCGGCTTTGGGCTCTTCTGCGCCAGGGTACTCATGGTGCAGAGTGCGGCGAACATTGCAATCAGGGTAAGTGACTTCTTCATAACAGTCTACATATTCCATTCTGTGGCGAGCGGGGAAGCGCTGCCGCATCTTCCCACCCATTCCTTCCGATGTCAACACTACAACTACCAACGCTTTAGGGCGGCGTTCTCCTTCGACCCATTCGGTAAACGCGAGACACGGACCGAAAACAGCCCCGGGCAAAGCGCACTTTAAATATCTTCCGGAAAATTGCAGTTTAATTCGCGGAAACGTGCACAATCGATTCATGGCCTTCAATGCACCACAAACCCCTCAGTGTCCTCAACTCTGTCAGGGATGTGCCCGGTCTGTACCATGATTTACCCCCCCCTTTTTCTCCTACGAGCATGAAAACAATAATGTTACGTCGAAAAAGCCCTAAACGACCTACCGAAACAAACAACTTGCACACTCACGAACTTGCATCCAGCGGCCGGAAACTGCACTCTTTAAGGTGTGAGTCGGGTGCACTACATTGTCCTGGCAGGAATCGCTCTGCTGGGCATCGGGTATCTGTTCATGCATCGGCAGGAACTCGGGCTGTCGGGCACGCATCCCGTTGCCGCCAATAACAGCCTAGACTCCATAGAGCCCGCCGACTCCGCAGCGCACCCCGTGAATATCGTCTGGCAGAAAGTCGACCGCTCGGCGGAAGGCTTCCGGGTGGAGATGCCCATCGACGTGAAGCAGACCCAGATTCCCGCTTACAACGAAACCGGCGGCACTGACCTGGTAAACATGATCTTTTCCAACCCCGACGCGGAAACAACATTTTCCGTGGCGTGGGCCGACAATCCGCCAGTGGCGCGGGTCAACAAACGTTCTCCCGGCCGCACCCTGCAGATGGCGCAGGAAGGCGCGGTGGCTCGCACCCAGACCACTCTGACAGACGAAGCGGCAAGCACCACGCAGGGATTTCCAGGGAAGGATTTCGCCGCCCTCAACCCCGGCGGCGGCGTGATGAGCTCTCGGCTGGTCTATGCAGGCTCGCGCCTCTACATGCTGAACGCAGCGTTCCCGTCGGCAGAGGCTCGGAGCGATCGGGACGTGAACCGGTTCTTCAACTCATTCAGCGTTACATCGTCTTCGGCAAGTGGGAAGGGCGCGTCGACGGGGCCGGCAAAGGCGCATTAAGCCGGTTGAAGGGTCCAACTGACGTACCCGGCTCGGTAGGTGTATTCTCATCACCAACTATGAATATCCGATTTTCACACCTCCTTGCATTAGCAGCCCTTGCATCCATCGCCGCGGTCCTTCCTGCACAACAGACGGCCAAGCCCAAACCTGAAGACACAGAAGTGTGGACCCCTGTGCCCCCGATTGTGACACCGGGCGTCACTGACTCCGCGCCGCCCTCCGACGCAATCGTGCTGTTCGATGGCAAGAATGAGGACCAGTGGGTCTCCGCGCAGGACAAAACGCCGGCCAAGTGGGTTGTGGCCGATAACATTCTCACCGTGAGCAAAGCGCCCGGCGTGGGCAACATTGAAACCAAGCGGAAGTTCAAGAACTACCAGCTACACATTGAATTCCGCATTCCGGCAAACATCGCCGGCAGCGGCCAGGCGCGTGGCAACAGCGGTGTGTTTCTAGCTTCCACCGGCCCCGGCGATGACGGCTACGAACTGCAGGTCCTCGACTCGTACAACAACTTGACCTATGTCAATGGGCAGGGCGCAAGCATTTACAAGCAGAGCGCTCCGCTGGTGAATCCTGCGCGCAAGCCGGGCGAGTGGGAGTCTTATGACGTGGTTTGGACCGCGCCGACTTTCAATGACGACGGCTCGGTGAAAACGCCTGCCTACGTGACTGCTTTCTTCAACGGAGTGCTGGTGCAGAATCACTTCGAGTTGAAGGGCGAGACCTTGTACATCGGCAAGCCCTTCTATAAGAAGTTCGACAGCGCTTCTATCAAGCTGCAGGCTCACGGCGACAAGAGCGAGCCGCTCAGCTTCAGGAACATCTGGGCGAGAGACCTGCCGTAAATCAGATTGCAGAGGACAGGTTACAGAGGACAGTTTCCTAAAGCCCGGTGGTAGTAGCTGCGTGGGCGCGGCCTCAAGCTTTTTTCGGCTTAGGCCGCACACCCCTCTCTACGAAGTACGTAATCAGTCCGACGGGGAGAAAGCGCACCAGGAACGCTGTGAACTTCCCGCCAAAATAGGGGATGATCGTGCGCTTTCCGCGGGCGAGTGCGGCGATACCGATGCGCGCTACCTCTTCGGCTGATTGTTTGCCACCAGGCATGAAGTCCTGCGAGCTGGCCACCTGGAAGAATTCGCTTTCCGTAGGTCCAGGGCAAAGCGCCGTGACTTTCACGCCAAATTTGGCCACTTCAGCAGCCAGTCCCAGCGCAAAGAATCGATCGAAGGCCTTCGATGCTGCATAAGTGTTGAGGTAAGGCAGCGGTTGAAAGCTGGCCGTGGAGGCGAGAATCATGATCCATCCGCGGCGGCGCTCAACCATCTTCGGCACAAAGAGCCGCGTGAGCCGCACAACCGCCTCGCAGTTGACGCGCACCTGGCTCAACTCCTGCGCAACAGGGCTTTCAGCGAATGCGCCGAACTGGCCCAGGCCTGCGTTGTTGATGAGTATGTCGACGTTAAGGCCGGCGCCTTCTGTTGCATCGTAGATCCGCTGCGGCGCGTCGGGATCGTTGAGATCCGCGACGATTGTGCGGACCTCGGTTCCCTTGCCTGCAAGCTCCGCGGCAAACGCCTCAAGGCGATCTTTGCGGCGCGCGGTGAGAATGAGCTTTGCGCCGTGAGACGCCAGTTCGCGAGCCAGAGCAATCCCGATGCCCGCGCTGGCTCCGGTGACTAGCGCCCATTTGTCCTTGAAGTCCGTTGCATTTGCCATCGGGGTTCATCATAGCGGATGAGGCGTTCTCAAACATCGGCCATCACGATGCAAGGGGCGGGTGGATTACCTCTTGATCAGCTTGAATGCATGCGTCCATTCGTTGCGCACGAAGCCAGGAATGCACCACAGCATGCACAGCGGCTCAATGGCGCGCGCCGCTTCAACGCCACCCATATCGGCCGTTTCCCAGTCGAACTGATCGAGAATTGCGCTGACCTCTTTCTTTGCCGCCTCGCTGTTGCCGCAGATAAACATAGTCGGCTCGCTGTCCGGGAACACCGGATTCACCATGGATGCAGCTCCAACGGAATTGAATGCTTTGACAAAGTTTGCATCGGCAAAATCGCGCTGCAACTGCTCCATCAACGACGCGTTGTAGGTGGTAAAGAAACGCAAAACACCCTTGTCCGGCGGCTCATCCGCGATGGGGTTGCATGTATCCACGACAGTCTTTCCCGCCAGGTTTTCTGCGCCTGCAAGAAGAAGGACGTCCGCAGCTGCCGAGCCCTTAACGGCAAGCACCAGCAATTCGCCGAAGGCGGCTGCCTCGGCAAATGTACCAGTGGCGCCGTCGGGATTTTGGGCCACCCAATCCGCCAGCTTATCCGGCGTCCTGCTGCCGATTGTTACCTGGTGACCATGCTTGAGGAAGCCGCTCGCCAACACCTTGGCTACAGTACCCGATCCAAGAACTCCGATTTTCATGTTCGTCTCCGTTGCCCAAAAGGTACATCTGCATGGATGGCATTCTCTGGCGTTGGATGCGAATTATGTGCGCTTCGGGAGGCGCGGCTTTGCGGATGGCTTACGCGTCGCAGGGCCGCTCGGCTTTTTACCGGATTTGCGATTCTTTTCGGCACGAAGTTTCCAGGCAGTGTGAAGAGCGCCCGTCAGCGTGTCTTCATCGGCCTCGGCCAGCCGGATATGCGTGATGCCCATCCTGCCCCATCCGCCGAAGACAGGAAGAAACAGATCGGAGCGCTCGGCGATAAAGGCAGCCTGGTGTTGGATGGAAATCATCAGGTTGCCATAGCCCTGGCTGACAGAGGCGAGGGTTGCGAAGATGTGGCCGCCTACGCGAAAGTCGACCGCGCCCATGTGGGAGCCTTCTTCTGCGCCTTCGAAGCTGAGAGCGATGCGGCGAAAATCGGCTGGGGCCATGGCGAATGCTCCGCGAAAAACAGTATTACCGACAGTCGCAACCTCAGTCCACTGGAAATGGCTTAAGGTTAGCGATAGACTTCGCGACGGTTGCCAATGCGAACGACCAATATGCGGACCAGTTTATCTTCAATACTGGCGATGATGCGGTAGTCGCCGACACGGTACTTCCATAGATCGCCTAGCTCCGTGCCCTTCAATGCATCGCCAATACTGCGAGGGTCGTCAAGAGGAGCGATGCGTTCGTTGAGGAACCGGAGGATTCGGCGTGAAACTTGTGGATCGAGCCGTTCAAGTTGACGCTCTGCGTTGCGGCGAATCTTAATCGACCATGCCATAGCGCTTCATCGCTTCCTCAAGCGAAACGGAAGTGCCCCTGCCCGCGCGAATCTCAGCCAATTCTTTTTCGGCCATATAGATATCCTCAAGGTCGTCAAGATGCTCAAGAATCGCTTCACGAACATAGAAGCTCTTGGTCCGCCCGGTTTCCTTGGCTAGCGCATCGAGCCGTTTTTCGATCGCTTCGGGGAGACGTATAGCAAGCATGGCGACCTCCTGAGTGTTGCTATACAAGTATAGCACCATGGCTTTCTCAGAGTCTTTTGCATTGAAGTACTACACACCCGCAGTGATCAGCTCCCCTTCAAACTCCTCATTGAGCCAACTGGAAAACGCGGAAAACTCCTCGTCGCGTCCAAGGAAATCGCGAACCATTTCGCGGCCAGGCTTTGACCCGCCCTGTTCCAGCACAGACTTGCGGTAGCGGCCGCCTGCGTCGCAGCCCAGCAGATCGGCGGCGTCGAATTGTGCAAAGAAATCCAGCGCAATCACCTTGTCGAAGGCGTAGGTGTAGTAGTTGGAAGAGTACCCAGTGAGATGGCCGAAGCTCGCGTACATCCGGTTGCCGTCGAGCCATGTCCAGGGCTGCAGAGTCTGGTAGAGGCGCTTTGTCGTCGAATCGAGATCGAGTCCCGCAGGATCCTGATCGTGCAGATCGAGCGAGAGGGTGGTGTAGTAGAGTTGCGCGCGCACCCAGTCTGCGCGGCCAAAGGCTCCAGCCAGCTTCATCTTCTTGATTGTTTCCGAAGGCAGAACCTCCCCCGTCTCATAATGTTTTGCGAATGCCTGGAGCAGTTTCTCGTCGCGGAAAAATTCTTCCAGCATTTGCGAGGGCACTTCGATAAAGTCGCCTTCCGTCGCAAAGCCTGAGAGTCCGGCCCATTCGGTCTGGCCGCCGAGAATCGCGTGCATCAGGTGGCCGAATTCATGGAAATAAGTCACGACATCGTTGTATTGCAGCAGGCCTGGATCCTTGTCGTCGCCCTTGGGGAAGTTGCAGATAAGCGCCGCTTCGGGCAGTGCGCGGCCGCGGACGCCGGTCACGATGGGCGCTGCGGAGAACCATTTATCCTTGCCATCGCGCGGGTGCATATCGAGATAGAAACGGCCCACGCGCTGGCCTCCTTCAAGTACGTCGAATACGGAGACGTCAGGATGCCAAGCGGTGGCTGTCGAGGGCTGGAACTCGATTTTGAAGAGACGGGCAGCAGTTTCAAGGACGCCGACCTGGACCTGCGCGTAGGGGAAATACGGCCGAACGGATTGGGAATCGAAATCGAAGGCGGAGCGGCGGAACAACTCGTACCAAAAAGCCCGGCTGGTGATGTCAATTTCCTCCAGTTCCGGTTGCCGCGTGCGGGCGAAGTTGAGGATCAGCTCGTGCTCGCGGCGCGCGCCTTCGAGGCTGGCTTCGTCCAGTTTCGCGAGAAAGGTTCGGACGTTGGCAGCGGACTTCATCATCTGGTCGGCCGTGGCCAGGTCCGCCCAACTGCGAAAGCCGAGGACAGTGGCTATCTGCTGCCGGGTCGCCAGCAGGTCAAGCAGGATCTGCTGATTTGCCGGATAGGCGCGCGTGTTGTAGGCCAGAAACATCCGCTCACGCAAGGCTGCGCTGGTCGCAAAAGTCATTACGGGCTGCATGTCCGGCTGGTCGGTGGTGATGGTGACGCGGCCCTGTTCGTTTGCCGTATGGCGCACAAGGTAATCGGGAGGCAGGCCATCCAGTTCAGCTTCAGTCGCTTCAATCGTCTTGCCGCCTTCCTGAATATTGCGGCTGAATTCGAGCGACAGCAGGCTGGCCTTTTCGTGCAGCGATTGCAGGTGGTCGCGGGTGGCCTGATCCTTGTCGACGCCGGAAAGGCGGTAGCCGAGCAGGGTGCGCTCGACGAAGTGCTTGGTGGCGGCGCTCGCCCCTTCCAGGTCGATGGCCGAGACCGCGTCGTAGACTGCGCGGTTCAGGCTGAGGGCCGACCCTGCCATGGACACCCGCTGGGCCTCGTCCTGCGCCTGGTCGCGGACAGCCTTGTCGGCGGCCACGGAGTTGAGCACTCCAGCCTGCGCGCCGGCCAGGTTGAGCTGCTCAATAGCTTCGTCGTAGTGCCGCAAGGAATTCTCTGGCGTGCGTGGGCCCTCAACCGCCAGCAGAGCAGCCAGAGCCGCCTCGTGCGCGGCCAGGCGGGCGCTTACCCAGTCTGAGAGCGCTTGCGAGGAAGCTGCTCCACCCGCCCCCCAGGCGTGAAGGTTTTCCGAAGCGGCGATGGTGGCGGGAATTTCAGCAGGCATAATGGGAAATCTCCTTCAGACTTCTAGGTTGCCATATCAGGGCGGGTTTGTGTTCATCTTGGCCGGGATGCGAGACTTCCGGATTCGGTTGTTGCATCCGGGGTGGAAGCCCTTTAAGATGCGTCAATTGATACCCATGACGTATGCAAGTTCAATTCCCGCTGATTCGCATCCTTTGCATGCACTGGCACGGCACCGGCTGGGCAAGCTCTGCGTGGCCATTCAGGCCGGCTCGGCAGCGGAAATGATTGAACGCGCCGAGGCGGCGTTGGCCGACGCGAAATTTCTGGAGTTTCGCCTGGACTCGCTGGCCAAGCCCGCTGCTGCGCTGCCTAAAATGAAGGAGTTTCTCGCCGAACACCGGGATGTGACCGCGATCGCCACCTGCCGTCGCAAGGCATTCGGCGGGCAATTCGCTGGATCTTTGACTGCGGAGCTTCAAGTTTTGCTGGATGCAGCGGAAGGTGGCTGCGAAATTGTCGATCTGGAAGTGGAATCGGCGGAAGAGGCCAAGCCGTCGGCGCTCAAGGAATTTCGCAAGGGGCTAAGAGCAGAAGGAACGGCGTTGCTGATCAGCTTCCACGACTTTTCGCGCACCAGGGGCCTGGAGCAGGCTGCGGACAGGATCAAGGCCTTTGAGCCGGATTATGTCAAGGTGGTTTCGACGGCGAAGACGCTGGCCGACAACCTGGCGGTGCTCAAACTGATTGAGGAGCGGTCTCTCTCCGCGCAGGTGGTGGGCATCGCCATGGGCGAAGAGGGCCTGGTGAGCCGCGTGTTGGGGCCACGCGCGGGAGCCGCGTTCACATTCGCTTCCTCATCCCATGGAATCGAGACGGCTCCTGGCCAGATAACGGCGCGGGCGCTTCTCGATGTATACAGAATCGACAAATTGGACCGCGCAACGCAGTTGTTTGGCGTGGCCGGAAACCCCATTGGCCACTCATTTTCACCACTGATGCAGAACACCGCCTTCCGCAAGGAAAACGTGAACGCGGTGCTGCTGCCGCTGAAGGTGAAGGCAGTCGACGATCTGTTGAAACTGGCGCGCGGGCTTCCTATGGCCGGCGTTGCCGTCACTATGCCTCTGAAGCAGGAAGTGCTGCCGCACCTGGCCAATATGGATGCTCTTACGGTGAAAATTGGCGCCTGCAACACGCTGCGCATTGGTGCAGATGGCAAAATTGTCGGCTTCAATACAGACGTTGCAGGTATCGTGCGGCCGCTGGAAAAACGGCTGAAGTTGAAGGGAACTCGGGTGGCCGTGCTGGGTGCGGGAGGCGCTGCGCGGTCCGCGGTCTTTGGGCTGGTGGGTCAAGGCGCGGAAGTCTTCATCGTCAATCGCACGCACGAGAAAGCGATGGCGCTGGCCAAAGAGGCGAAGGCCAAGGCGCTGAAGCACGAAGTGTTCGCGAAAAGCCATTTCGACGTGCTGATCAACTCGACGCCTTGCGGGATGACGGGATCGAAGCAGGCGATGCCGATTGCGGCGAATGAACTGAATGCCGGGCTGGTCTTCGACATGGTATACAACCCGATGGAGACACCCCTTTTGAAGCTGGCGCGGGAGCGGGGGATTCCCGTGGTGACCGGCCTGGAGATGTTTGTGCAGCAGGGGGCGCGGCAGTTTGAGATATGGACGGGGAAACCGGCTCCGGAAGCGGAGATGCTGCGGGTGGTGGAGTTGGAGTTGAGGCGGCGGGGGTAGATAATCACACAGCTCTTGACATCAATTTTATTGTATATACAATAAATTATGGGAATCACATATGATCCCACCAAGAACGAGCGCAATATCCGCGAACGCGGCCTGTCGTTTGAGCGTGCGGCGGATTTCGATTTCGCGACGGCTCTGTTCGCGGACTACTACCGAAACGGCGAGATGCGGCGCGTAGCCGTGGGATATCTGGACAAGAGGCTGCACCTCCTCTGCTATATCCCCAAACCGGACGGAATTCGGGTCATCAGTTTCCGCAAGACGAACAAAAGGGAGGCGAAACTCTATGGCAAACCGCAAACCGTTGATTGATGATGAAGGTGAGATCAGAGAGGTAACCGCGGAAGATGTCGCCCGATTCAAGCCGTTCTCTTCGCTTCCCGCGGCGGAGCAAAAGGTGCTGGCGAAATTCGGCAAGCGCGGACCGCAGAAGGCTCCGCGCAAAGTTCCCATCTCGATTCGACTCTCTCCCGATGTGGCAGAAGGCTTGCGCGCAACCGGGAGCGGATGGCAGGCACGTGCCGACGAAGTCCTAAGATCATGGCTTGAGGAAACAATGAAAAAGGATCAGAGGCAGCGCGGTTGATGGGAGGATCTTGCCTTCCCGTATCTCAAGATCAAGAGAAACTACTTCGCCTTTTTCTTCCCTGGCTTAGCGCCCTTCGCCGTCTTTGGTTTTTCCCCTTCCAGATGGCCGACCGGAATCGGTGCCATATCCGGCCCGATGCGCTTGACTGACGTATCCAGCATCTCGAAGCGGATGGTGCGCATGGCCGCAGGACGGGTGATTCCTGTCGTTGGATCGATGGCGAGATTCGGGCTGTCGGCAATCTGGATGGCGAACGCGGGCACACTGCTGCCGCCGGGGCCGGGTTGGGTGCCAATCTTGACCGGCAGAAATCCCTGAATCGGATGCAGGCGGAAAGCCGTCTCGTAGCGGTGGCGCTTCACGCTCCATGTAAAGACGCGGACCTGGTCGAAGTCGAACGGCAGTCCGGGCTGCGTTGGGGTCAGCACCGTCACATACTCGGGAACCTGGTGGTCGACGGTGGTGGCTTCATCGTCATTGATCTTGGTGAGGATGTAAGCGCCAATCATTCGTTGCCCTTCGGCATAGGCGGCCACTTCATCCGGCACATCCACGTCGACGCGGCCGGCGAGCAGCCAGCCAAAGTGGCCCTTGTCGTCCCGCACCAGCCACCAGTCTTCCATCGCGATAGGAGGCAGGTCTTCAGCGACCGCAGCCGGCTTGGCGGCAGGCGGCGCAGGCTTGGGAGCGGGAGCTGCGGCCTTTGCCGGCGAGGCGTTTGCGGGCAGGCCACCAGTTCCCTGATTTGGTTTCGCCGGCGTGCTCGGGGACGTAGGCCTGGGTGCTGGCGTTGCGGGAGTCACTTTGGGAACCGATGCCCTGGCTAGAAGCTGGACCTTGGTATTGCCGGGAAGCAGGAAGAAGTGCTCCGTCTCGCGGCCCGGCAGGTTGTGGAGATAGACATCGTCGCGAACGGTGGCAGTGGCTACGACCGGGTCCTTCTGGTGCTGCGTGGCAAGCTGCGCAAAACCGTCATACGACTTGGAGTCGATCACGGCGTGTTCCTCGATCCAGCCAATTTCGTTTTTCTGAGTCTTGACCTTGAGGAAGCGGCGGCCGTGTTCCAGGACTTCAAGCTGCTGCCCGTTGACCACCTGGGCCACGCGATTGGAGACGGCGGCCACGCGATCGTGCAGGTACATTTGCCGGGCGGAGACGTACACCGTCTCGTGCAGTTCCTTGTGAAAACGGCTGCATCCTGGGACAAAACTGAGAAGAGACAGGAGCAACACCAACCGAAGCGGCCGGGACAAGGGGAGCCCGAGGCGCTTGGACAAAAGAACGGATGGAATTGGCGATCGCGTGAACACAGCCGGTGGCGTTCTTCTCAAGGATAGCACCGAGGATACGGATGGCTGGTAAGTTGTTTGTTTCGGTAGGTGGTTTAGGGTTTTTGGGGTGTAACCTTATTGTTTTCGTGTACATGGGAGGAAAGTGGGGGAGGGGTGGGGTAAATCGCCGCGTGGGGTACGGACCGGGCAGATTCCTGACACATTGAGCCGGAGAGATTTCGGGAATTCTGGAGGCCATGTACCGATTGTGCGCGTTTGAAGCGAATTAATCTGCAAAGTTTTGGGGGGAATTTTAATCGTCTTTCCGGAACTGCCGCGCCTTGCCGCCAGCAGCGATGTGCGGGTCAAGAGACCCGCACGACAGCCGGCCTACCACCCCAGCAAGCCAAAACCGGGCTTGCCGGGGACCCCGGCCTGGAGGCCAGCGCCACCGGTTTCCGGATAAGTTCTGAAGTCGTCCCTTTTCAAAGCGTTACCTAAAATCGGGTCCCGGTCATCTGTTTCTACGGCGCTGCCGCAATGGCTATGGCTCCCACAGGGTCAGTGCCGGTAGCAACACTGAGCACCGAGGTGAGTGTGCCCGCACTCATGGTGTAAGCCTCGAGGTCGGGATTGCCGCTGAAGTCCACCGCAAGTATGTAACTGCTGGTCGAGTCCTCTGCCAAACCGATCCGGCCGCTGTTTCCCGCGGCGACAGTGCCTATCGAGGTCAGCGCGGTGGATGTGACCGAGAAGCCTGCGATGTTGCTGGCTGAGCTGTTGCTAACCGCCTGGTTGGCGACATAGACATAGCTGCCATCCGCGGTGGGCAGGATGGAAGAGGGTCCCGTTCCCCCTATGGCATAGGGCGAACCGCTGACCGGCGTCACTCCATTGCTGGCGATGGTGAAGACACGCAACCCTCCCGTTTGGCTAGCGGAGGGAAGCGCATTGGTCTCGCCTACGTAAAGCAAGCGGTTATGCGGGTCGACGGCGACGGCATTGTCTCCGCCGGCGGAGGTCAGGAGCTTGATGGTGCCGCCGTTGCCGAATGGATCGACGCTGCCGGGGTTGAAGTTGATGAGTTCAGTGCCGCCCGACCCCATTCCGACGAAGACATAGCAGTCGTTGCACGAGCTGGAGTCCCCGGGCGAGATGGCCAGTTGCGTCACAGTGGACGCCGGTAGAGTGAACTGCTGTTCTTTCTCGGCGGTGGTGGCAAGCATGCCCGCGTTGGACCCGGTGGGAATGACGTTAATGGCGTTGACCACGCTTGTCCCGGAAACCGCCTCAACCAGCCAGGAATTTGTTGAATCCACCTGCATGGTGAAGGCTGGGTCCGGGGTGATGGCTGCTCCGCCGTTCCCCTCGGTCAGCGCGCCGTCCGATCCAATCTCGTAAAGGTAGATGCCGGACACCGTGCTGACATACAGAAAATCACCGTTGGGAGCCACCGCGATGGCCAGGGCTTCTCCGGCTGACAAATCTGTTGTGCCGATTGTGTTGAGTTGGCCGGAAGCGAGATTCAAAGCAGCAATCTGGTTTGTCGTTTGATTCAGCACGTAGAAAACGCCGCTGTTGCCGTTCGCGCTGCTGCAACTCCCTGAGGCGCTCCCAACGGTGACGCAGACGGAGGTGGTTTCTGAAACGCCACCCGAATTACCCGTAACCGTAAATTGGTAAGCACCCGCGGTGGTCGTGGAAGTAGTGGTCGCCGTCAGCGTAGACGTCTGCGCTGTAGTGTCGGTAATCGAAACCGAAGTAGGAGAAAGACTGCACGTCGGTTCACTGACCGGGCTGGAGACATTGGTGGTGACTGCGCAGGTAAGAGTAACGGAACCTGTGAACGAATTCGCCGGCGTCACGGTAATGGTCGCGGTATTCCCTGTGGTCGCCCCGGCGGCTATGCCAAGCGCACCGCTATTGCTAAGGGAAAAGCTGGTACTACCTGTGGTGCTCGGAGGCGCTTGCCAGAAATTGCCGCATCCCGTTACAAAACCGACCAGAAGCGGGGCTGCCAACAGCAACACCTTCGCCCATTTTCCAGAATTCATTCCCGCTCCTTTTTCCAGTTCAACAAGCCAGCAACCTAACATGACCGAGGAATCCCATGTCTCGCGTTTGAGACATGGGATCCCTCGATCGGCACCGTACAGAAAGACGCGACCGTGCCGGGATTCGCTCATTGTGAAGGGGCTTGTTTCGCCTGCCACACGAGTCTTGCCCCGATAAGGTCTTCAATAGCCATACCCACAGATTTGAAGACAATACGGCGGTCAGTCGGCGCAACGCGCACGCCGGAAAGAATCTCGCCGATCTCGGCCTCGACTTTGGAGCCGGAGAGGCGCAGGTCCCCCGATTCGCGCTCAGCGCAGGAGCGTGATTCAGCCACCACGTAGCTCGAGTGCATGGCCTCGTCGTCCAATTCCCGCAGACTTGCACCGGTTGCGCCGACGGCCAGAACCAATGCATCGGGGGCGAGCCAGCAGCCCCGAAGCACCGGCCCCGGCGATGCCGTTACAGTGAGGATAACGTCGGCAGCGGCAGCTTCCTCGATCGCGACAGCGCGGGTGCCTGTTTCGGCTGCGAGGCGTTCTGCGTTGGCGGAAGTGCGGCTCCAAATGCGGATGTCTTGAATGCCGGGCCGAGCCCGCCTGAAGGCCTCGATATGCGACCGTGCCTGAACACCGGAGCCGAGAATGCCCAGACTGGAAGCTTCTCTTGCGGCCAGCGCATCCAGTGCGACAGCAGAGACGGCGGCGGTGCGCATTTCGGTAATGACACGACCGTCCATAACCGCCAGTGGCTCGCCTGTGGAGCGACTGAGAAGCTCAATGACCGCCATATGGGTGTGGAGGCCCAGGTCGGCGTTCCCAGGGTAGAAGGTAACGGTCTTCACGCCCATCACATCCCCGTAGATCACGGGCATGACGGCGAACCAGCCGTTCTTGAATCCCTCGGCATTGCCCGCGCGGAGAATAGTGCGAGCAGGCTGGTCGACTAAACCTGCGGAATAGTCGATGAGGGCCTGACGGAGGTCGGGGATCAGTGCTTCATAAGTTAGGACAGCGCGGACTTCATGCTCGGAGATGTACACAGGCTCAGGGATTCCTCGTGAACGGGCGGGTTGGGTTCGTGCTCTCCCACCCTAGCGACAAAAACAAAGACGTCGCGAGGATGGGGCACCCAAGTCATATGTTTGGTTGAGCTAGTTGGGCCTGCCGCCGGAATTCGTGCGTCGGCGGAAGCGCTCGTCGAGAGGCTGCCGGCCCTGAAAGCCAGATTCGAGGGTGTGCCAATGCTCAATGGAGGGCTCTCCAATGCGCCAGCAGAGCAAAACCACCTGGTCATCCACGCGGCAGGGAAAGTCGAGCAGGCCGGCTTCAATGTCCTTGACCTGCACGCCGATGGAATCGATTTCCGCGATGCTCTCGCGCACGCGCTGCAGGTGGGCGTCCATCTCGGCGCGCTGCTTGGTCACGCTGGCCACGTCCACCGTCATGCCGCCGGAAAGATAGATGCGCCGCGCCAGTTCTGAGAGACCGGCCTCGACCTCCTCCGCCGCCTGCTTGCCGTCGACGGCGCGCTTCAGCAGCGACTCCAGCACCGGGAGGAGCGATTGCGCTTCGTCGAGAGTGAAGGTCTTCATGGTTATTTCCCTGCCTACTAGAATACGACGAAATGTATTCCAAACGTGAGCAATTAAAGACATTTTGACCCGCAAGGCCTAGTCCTGAAGGGTGGGTTTTATGCTAAGCTCGCACTCGTCGGTTTCAACTCTTCTAAAAAAGGGCAATCAATGGCCAAGCTCACAAGGATAGCCCCCGAACTTCCGGTCTCCAATTTGAGCAGCGCGCTCGATCACTACCAGCGCAAGCTCGGGTTCCGGATTGCGATGCAAATGCCGTCTGGCGACTACGCAATTGTCGAGCGAGACGACATTGCGATTCACATGTTTCAGGGCGGTTCAAGAAGCCACTCACCGGTCGGAATTCATATTTTCACGCCAGACCTTGACGCGCTCCACGAGGAGTTCAAGGTGAGCGGAGCATTTGTTTCTCAGGGCATCGAGCGCAAGCCGTGGGGAAACCGCGACTTCCGCGTCCATGACGAATTTGGAAACGAGTTGAAGTTTACCGAGCCGCTGACTGAAGGCACATAGTCCAATAGTCCCTACTCCCTGCCTCACCCCACTTCCAACATGCGATCAAGTGCCACTCTCGCCCAATGCTTCACGCTCGCCCGCACCTGGATGCGATTCACCACGCGGCCTTCGATCAGATTTTCAAGCGCCCAGGCCAGGTGCTGCGGGCTGATGCGGAACATCGTGGTGCAGAGGCAGCCGGTGTCGTCGAGGGTGATGATGCGCTTGCCCTCATCCGCGAAACGCCGAGCCAGACGGTTCACCAGGTGAATCTCGGTCCCAATAGCGAACATGGACCCCTTCGGAGCGTTCTCGACCAATGCGATCAGGCGTTCGGTCGAACCAAGCGCATCGGCTTTCTGACAGACTTCCCAGCGGCACTCCGGGTGTACGATGACCTGGATGCCGGGATACTTGGCGCGCACCTGGTCCACGTGGCTGGGCAGAAAACGCTGATGGACCGCGCAGTGGCCCTTCCAGAGAATGAGGCGGCTTCCGGCCAGCGCCGGCTTGGTCTGGCCTCCTTGCAATCCCCATGGGTCCCACACAGCCATCTCTTCCAGCGGAATCCCCATCGCAAAACCCGTATTGCGGCCGAGGTGCTGATCGGGCAAAAAGAGAATGCGCTTGCCGCGTGCGAACGCCCAATCAAATGCCGCGCGCGCGTTGGACGAGGTGCATACCAGTCCGCGCCGCTCGCCGCAAAACGCCTTGATGGCAGCAGCCGAGTTCATATAGGTGAGCGGAATTGTGTCTTCCGCGAGCCCGAGCCGCTGTAACGCTTCCCAGCATGCTTCCACCTGGGAGATCTCGGCCATGTCGGCCATGGAGCAACCGGCATTGAGGTCGGGCAAAATCACCTGCTGTCCGTCGCGGCCCAGCACATCGGCGCTTTCAGCCATGAAGTGGACGCCGCAGAAGACGATGTAGCGCGCGTCGGTTTCCGCGGCGATTTTGGAGAGCTTGTAGCTGTCGCCCGTAAAGTCCGCAAATCGAATCACTTCGTCGCGCTGATAGTGGTGGCCGAGGAGGATGGTCGTTGCGCCAAGTTTGGCACGGGCCTCGGCAATGCGCTCATCCATGGAGTGGTCGGGCAGCGCAAGGTAATTTTCCAGGCTGCAAGTCGTTTCGGCCGCCGTCGCGACCGCAGTTTCTTCATCGATAACCAGATTCACCGTATTCCGCCTTCAGTCCAGCCAGCCCCAAGAGGGACGCCGGACGGGGATGTTGAAAGCAAACTTGGACTGCAGTGGATGCGCATACTTCCCCATCCACGGGGTTGTTGCAGCCCTTTCACACTTAGACGCTCCACATGACCAGTAGATTCGAAAATAACCGGAAAGGCGTGAAGGTCGTCTGCATCTATTTTAACGCAACTGCAACAGAAGGAAGCCCGTGTAAAGTCTGTTCTTGATCTGGATTGGATATGGGCCTAGTATTAAGGAATAACGCCCGACCCGCAGTTGTAGCTGCGGGCCGGGGCAAGTATTACCGGGTTGAGTGGAATTCCCGCCAAAGCTTAATCGCCTTGGCAACGAAGTTCACCACAACCCATACGGTACCAGTCCAGGAGCGAACCTGGGTGGACCAATGGATAGGCGATGTTCGTTTCATCGTTTTCTCCTCTGAATCGCCGGTGCGCCCGCATCGGCGATTCTTGTTTTGGCAGCGATGAATTGCTGCCATTGCCTCCGAGGCTCCCATGAGCTCGCGGTTATGTCAGTGATTTCTGTCTTTGGTGGTCTTTTATTTCGCTATGCCGCTATTTATGCGTTTCTTAGACGGATTCCTGGGCACACCTTCGACGCCACGACGTCTCGCTACGATCCGATCCATTCACCGCGGGCGATGAGGAAACAGAAAATGAGCGAATTAGTTGAAGTTCTCAGCGGCGACAGCGCGCACACCCCGCCATCCATCCTTCTTGAAGGGCTCACGACTGAAGCCGCACACCATTCAATTTCCGGCGCTCCTCGCACCATCTATGAAGAGCTGTGGCACATTGCCTTCTGGCAGCAGATCACGCTGGATTGGGTGCGGGGCATAGAAACTTCCTACCCTGTTCACGCTGCGGCGGGCTTCCCCACCGCCGACGACGCCGCCAAAGAGGACTGGGACCAGTTGCGGGAGCGATTCTTCTCAACCAACAAGGAAGCGGCTGCGGCGGCACAGGACGAGAGCCGGCTTGGTATTGAGGTTCGCTGCCCGTCGCGGCCGGGATTGCCGGTACGCGTAATGACGGTGCGGGAGCAGTTGGAGAGCCTGGGCGCGCACAACGCCTACCATTTTGGCCGGATTGTTCTGCTGCGCCAGTTGCAAGGATTGTGGCCGCCACCCTCCGGCGGCTTCAGCTGGTAAAACCAGGCGTTCTTGAAACCGGACTCTCGGCTGGGGCTTACTGTTTGTGACTGCCTTGTAAGGGAAGGTATCATTGCTTCTTATGGGAACTCCGCCAACAATTGAGATTGCCAGCTTTGGCTTTGAAAACTCCCTGGTCCTGATGGTGCTGGCGCTCGTCGTTTTCGGTCCGCGGCGTCTGCCGCAGATCGGCCGCCAGATCGGCAAGCTGATGTACGAGTTCCGCAAGGCCTCCAACGACTTCAAGTTCCAGATGGAAGAAGAGCTGCGGAACGCTGAAGATGCCGACCGGCGCAAGGCGGACGAGGCGCGGATCAAAGCGCTCGCGGTCACGACCACTGCGCCAAAGCTGTCAGCAACCGAGGCAATGGCTCCTCTGGTGCCGCCGACGGTACTGGACGCAACCGTGCCGCCGGCCACAGTCGAAAGCCCGTACCCGGATGAGGGCGATTACCCTCCCCCGATTCCGGCCTACGCCGAAGCCGTAGCGGAAGAGACGCTTCCCCGCATCCAGCCGCCTTCCACAGGTGAGCAGGTTGCGGCAGCGCGCCCCAACCATCAGGCAGCGCTGGCTCAAGCCCCTGAACAGCCGGACGCCGCAACCAGCGCCGAAGCGATCCCGAACGCCAGTCCAGAACTTCATCCCGCGATCAATGAAGTTGCGGTAGTCCTGACGGTGGAACCAGACAAATCCGGCGAGCAGCCCAAGTCAGAAGCCGAGCAGGCGGCCCACAATGCTTGATGCCGGAGAAGCAATCGGCAAGGCGCGCGCAGCCGTAAGTGAGCGCGCGGAACTGCCAGGCATGAGCCTGATGGAGCACCTGGACGAGCTTCGCAAACGCATCGTTCACTCCGCCATTTACCTGGCCCTTGGTTTTGTCGCCGTCTGGTCCTTCCACAACCGGTTTGTCGACTTTATTCAGGCGCCGCTCAACCACATCGGCAAGTCTCTGGTCTTTACGCATCCCATGGACGCGTTGAACCTGGACCTGCAGGTTTCGCTGGTCGGCGGAGCAATTCTGGCTTCGCCCTTCATCCTGTTTCAGGTCTGGCTGTTCATCGCGCCGGGGCTTTATCAAAAAGAACGGCGCTTCGTAATTCCCTTCATGTTGGCCACCGTGGCGCTGTTTATTGGCGGCGCCGCCTTCGGCTACTACTATGTACTCCCCGGCGCGCTCAAAATCCTGATCGTGGACTTCGGGCATAACTTCACACCGATGGTCACCATCGAGGAGTACAGCAGCTTTTTCCTCTCCATCATTCTCGGCCTGGGCATCAGCTTCGAGATGCCGATCCTGATCTTCTTCCTGGCTTTGTTCGGTATCGTCAGCCCCAAATTCCTCTGGAAAAACATCCGCTACGCCATCCTTGCCATTTTTCTCGTTGCCGCGATCATCACCCCTAGCCCCGACCCATGGACTATGTGCATCTATGCCATCCCCATGTTGTCGCTCTACCTGATAGGGATCGCCGTAGCCTGGTGGGTGCATCCTTCACGGCGTAAAGCCAAGGAAGCCAAGGAGGCAGCGCTGTGATTTTTCCATCTCTAAAGCTGGGTGCCCCATCCTTGGCGCAGTTTCATCGCGACAAGGGTGGGAGAGCACAACGCTCCACCAGCATCTTTTCGCTCCTCGCCGCCGTCGCTCTGCTTTCCCTAGGCTCGCTAACCCTCCAGGCCCAGCAGCACTTCAATGGCGCCAAGGCTCTTGACTACGCACGCGAGTTCGCAGCCATCGGTCCGCGCTGGCCCACCGGTCCCGGCCACCCAAAGGCCGAAGCCTTTCTCCGCGACCAGTTCAAGCATGACCAGGTTGAGGAAGACACCTTTACTGCCAATACCCCCATCGGCCCGGTTGCGATGCGCAACTTCATCGTGCGTTTTCCCGGCAAAAAGGACGGCGTAATCGTCCTCTCCACGCACTACGAGACCAATTACCCGCTGCGTACCATCAATTTCGTCGGCGCCAACGACGGAGCCTCGACCACCGGCCTGCTGCTGGCGATTGCCGACCAACTGCGCGGCAAGACTCTCGATGGCTACTCCGTATGGCTGGTCTTTTTTGACGGCGAAGAGGCCATTCAGACCTGGTCTGCATCCGACTCGACCTACGGCAGCCGCCATCTGGCCGCCAAGTGGGGACGCGACGGCACGCTGAGCAAGATCAAGGCCTTCATCCTGGCCGACATGATCGGCGACAAAGACCTCGACATTCAGCGGGAATCGAAGTCAACCGGCTGGCTTGTAGACCTGGTGCGGCAGGCGGCCCACAAATTCGGCTACGACCGCCATTTCTTCCAAACCGAAGAGGCAGTGGAAGACGACCATTTAGCCTTTGTGGACCGCGGGGTGCCGTCGATCGACGTCATCGATCTGGACTACGGCCCCAACAACAGCTACCACCACACCGCCCAGGACACGATGGACAAAATCAGCGCAAAAAGCCTGACCATCGACGGCGACGTGTTTATGGAGACGATCCGGCTGATCGATTTGCGTTGATAGAGCATCAATTCATAAATCTGCATTACTTAATCAAGCTGCATCAAAATGCCATCTTGCATCAAATCAAAAAGTGGCGCATCCTATTGTCATGAGAACCAGCGTCACACTCGATCAGGATGTCTACGAGCTAGCAACCCTCTATGCCAAGGGACGCGGCGTCACACTTGGCACGGCCCTCAGCGACCTGGTGCGCAAGGGGGTCGAAGCAGAGCCCGCAGAACCGTCCCCTTCACCACGCCTCAAAAGGATGCCAAATGGGATGCTCGTGGTCCGTTCTCGCGGCAGAATCATCACTCCTGAAATGGTGAAAAGCGCCCTGGAAGAGGACGACGATTGAGCGGACCGAAATATCTGCTGGACGTGAACGTGGTGATCGCTCTCACGGACGAAGATCACACTCATCGAGCGCTAGTGATGGATTGGTTCCGCATCCCGGAACTTGATTGGGGACTGTGCGCATTCTCCGAAGCAGGTTTCCTTCGCATTTCAGCGAATCCAAGAGTGGGCGGCCTTACACTTGAGGAAGCAAGCCGCATATTAAGTTCCCTCACCAAGCTCTCCGGCTACCGGTTTTGGCCTGTTGCATCCGGTTGGAGTTCGCTTGCCGCGCCCTTCGCCGAGAGAGTCTTCGGACACCAGCAGGTCACGGACGCCTATCTGCTGGGACTCGCAATCAGTGAAAACGGCGTCCTGGTCACGCTCGACAAAGCAATCACTTACATGGCCGGCCTTAAGTACGGCACGCATGTCCTTGTGCTGGAATAATTGAGTGCGCCGATATGAATACGAAGCTCGTCCTCCTTCCAGGAATGGACGGAACCGGAGAGCAGTTCACGAATTTCATTAACGCGCTGCCACGCGGATTCGAAGTGCAAGTGGTCCGCTATCCGACGCAGGCATTTCTCTCGTATCAAGAATTAATTCCTATCTTGCGAGATGCCTGTCCGGTTTCAGACCCGTTTGTGCTTGTTGCCGAATCATTTTCAACGCCGCTCGCAATTCAGTTTGCGGCAACAAGGCCGCCGAACTTGAAGGGTTTGGTGCTCTGTGCCGGATTCGCGACAAGCCCCGTACGCGGCTGGCAGCGAATCGTCGCTTCCTTTCTGGCGCCTGTCCTGTTTCGTTTGCCGCTTCCTGAGTTTGCACTCAGCCGTTGGCTGGTGGGACCGGATGCGCCCTCAACGCTTCTAGCTTCTATGAAAGCGACAATCTCCTCGGTGCGAGCAAAGGTTCTGTCTGCTCGCCTTCGCGCAATTCTCGCGTGCGACGTACGCAGAGAACCGAGCGAGGTTGGCGTACCAATCCTGCATATCCAGGCCACTCAGGATCGCTTGGTTCCTGAAAAGTGTCTCAATGAGATTCGGCGAATCAAACCGCAGATACAAGTGGCCACGATTCACGGTCCGCACCTCATCCTTCAACGGGAACCGCAGAAGTCCGCTGCGATTGTTTCGCAATTCCTCGACTTATGCTCAATGGCGCCGACAACTGAAAACTGACAACTGACAACTTGCTTCTGTAGCATCTCCCTATGATTGCCGGCATCTCCTGGGTCTGGTGGGCGGGGTTTCACGCGGTCGTGCTGGCTCTGTTGCTGGTCGATTCCCTGTTGCCCGGCCACAAGACCGAAGACAAACACGCGCAGCTCTTTGCGTGGCTCTGGACAGGCGTGCTGGTGCTGGTGGCAGCCGCTTTTGCCACTTGGGTTGCAGTGACGCAGGGACGGCAGACAGCGCTTGAATTCGTGGGCGGCTATGCCATTGAAACTTCGCTCAGCGTCGACAATCTCTTCGTCTTCCTCGTCATCTTTCAGGGCTTCCGCATCAGCCGCCAGCGGCAGCACAACGCTCTGTTGTGGGGCGTGGCCGGTGCGGTGGTGTTGAGGGGGCTCTTTATCTTCGCAGGCATTACGCTGCTCAAGCGCTTCGACTGGATCACCTGGATCTTCGGTCTCTTCCTGCTCTATGCGGCAATACGCCTCGTGCGTGGCAGCTCGGCCCATGCGGCCATCCCTGAGTGGATTAGCAAACTGCAACCAGCCAAGGGCTCGCTGCTGCCGGTGATTCTGGCCATCGAAGTTACCGATGTGGTTTTTGCAACAGACTCCATTCCCGCGGTGCTGGCCATCAGCCACAATCCCTTCGTGGTTTACACGTCGAACATCCTGGCCATATTAGGCCTGCGTTCGCTCTACTTCGCGCTCGCCGCATTGCTCGACCGCTTCCGTTATCTGCACTACGGGCTTGGAGCGCTGCTGGGCTTTGTCGCATTCAAGATGCTGGCTGCCCGCTGGATCGACGTACCGATTACGCTCTCGCTGGCAATCATGGGCGCGATTCTGATCGTGTGCGCTGTGGTTTCGTGGATAGCGCAAAGCCGTGCCGAGGGACTAGGGACTAGGGACTAGGTGGCGTGCTGGGCTCGATGAGGATTACCACTTCTCGAATGTGACTTGGCCGGAGTCGTTGAAGATGGAATGCTGCTGGAAGCCCTCATTGTCGCGATGCGGATGGTCGTTGCGGAAATGGGCGCCGCGGCTCTCGGTGCGAGCTATCGCCGATTGCAAAATAGCCTGCGCAACTCGGCACAATGCAAGCCCCTCGAACAGGCGACGGCTTCCCTTCCCTTGCGTAGCGATCTCGATCAGGCTAGCCGCGCAGGCGGCCTGAGCAATCAGCCCTTCTTGCAACGTGGACTCCTGGCGGAGCAGACCGGCATGGGCCCACATCGCAGCCTGCAGCTTGACAATTGCCCCTTCCACAGCCGCGTCTTCAGCTGCTGACAACGTAGTATAGGTTGGTTGCCTCGTGGTGGGAGTTTCAAATGGCAGACTATCTGTGAGCATAGCTTTTGCTGCCCGCGCGCCGAAGACCAGTCCTTCCAGCAGCGAATTCGAAGCCAACCGGTTTGCTCCATGCACGCCAGTGCAGGCAGCTTCGCCCGCCGCATAGAGTCCTTTCAAATTCGTTCGCCCATCCAGATCGGTTCTTATACCGCCCATCAAGTAATGGGCCGCCGGGCGAACAGGAACCAGATCCCGCGCAAGATCCAGATCGTGCTTGGCAAGGAAAGCACTGATGCCGGGAAAACGCTGGTGCAAATCGATGCTTTCGACATGCCGCATATCCAAGTGCACGACCCTCGCGTCTCCGTCTCCTACGCCCATCCCTTCACGGGCAATGGCGCGCGCGACCACATCGCGGGGAGCAAGTTCCAGCAAGGGGTGGTAACGCTCCATGAACCGCTCCCCTCGGTCGTTACGCAGATACGCGCCCTCGCCGCGGAGCGCTTCCGAGAGCAGGAAGCGCGGAACGCCGGGCAGTGCCAGCGCCGTCGGGTGGAACTGGTAGAACTCCATGTCGGCAAGAGCGGCGCCGGCCTCGTGAGCGAGGGCGATGCCGTCCCCTGTTGCTACAGCTGGATTTGTAGTGTCGGAATAGACCTGGCCCGCACCGCCTGAGGCAACCAGAACCGACCGGGTACCGACCCGATGGGCATTGTCGTCTGCTGCGAGCGGCCCGGCGCTGGCCAGATCGACTCCAACAACGCGCCCACCCTCGACCACGATGCCGGTAATCATGGTCCACTCGGCAAACTGAATTCGCTTGTGGGCGTGAGCAAATGCAACCAGGGAGCGGCTGATCTCCGCCCCCGTTGCGTCGCCGTTGGCGTGGAGGATCCGCGGCAGCGAATGAGCGCCTTCACGTGTGCGGAGCAGCCTGCCCGCTTGCTTGTCGAATGCAGCGCCCCACTCAATCAACTCGGCCACGCGCAGCGGGCCCTCGGACACAAGCACTTCGGCAGCCGGTCGGTGAACCAGGCCGTCGCCGGCGTTCACGGTGTCTTCAAGATGTAGAGATACGTCCTCGTCGCCCTCGGTGGCAACGGCGATTCCGCCCTGCGCGTAGTGGGTGTTGGATTCGCTGAGTGACTCCTTGGTGACGACAAGGACATTGCCGTGTTGAGCCAGTTCAACCGCGGCGCGCAGTCCGGCCACGCCGGCGCCCATAACCACAAAGTCGACTTGAGACGGAATTGCCATAACCTTTGAGGCTAACACCTTAAAAGCAGGGATTAGGGGTTAGGGGTCAGGAACCGGCTGCGAGGACATACGACGTGGTTCATAGTGCTCAGACTGATAGGATGCCCCGGCCTAGAGTTGGTTTCGTAAGGATAGATAGACATCAACCCCCGACAGTGTGAGGGATTTCTCAGAACGAATTCGGAATCCTTATGGCGGCTGCCGCGGCTGGATGGTTCATCCTGGGCTGCGGAGCTTCCCACGCACTTCAGGGAACCGCAGACACCTCGAGGGGGTCAATTATGCGCGGACTCAAAGCTTTCTTCGGTACTACAGCATTGCTCGCGGGCCTGGCCATGGCGCCGTCCGCACAGGCGCAGCTCGTAGTTGGAATTGGTATTCAACCGGTTTGCCAATACGGCTATTACGACTACGCGCCCTACGCCTGTTCGCCCATGGGCTTCTATGGGCCAGGATACTTTTACAACGGCATCTTCCTGGGCATGGGCCCATGGGCCGGCTGGGGCTATGGCCACGGCTGGGGCGGACACCGGTTTAGTGACGGCGGCGGCGGCAGTTATCGCGGCGGCGGCGGATATGCGGCCAACCACGGCAGCTTTGCCGGCGGCGGCGGCGCACGCGGCGGTGGTGAAGTTCGCGGAGGCGGCGAGGTTCGCGGCAATGCCGGAGCAGTTCGTCCAGGCAGCAATGCGCGACCCAGCGCAGGCCACGCAAACGTAGCGCGTTCCAACACATCGCACGCCAGCGCACAGCGGGCAGCACCTCGCGCAGCAGCATCGGCAGCACCGCGTGGTGGCGGCGGCGGTGGTGGACGACCGAGCGGCGGCGGTGGCGGACGGCCGGGCGGACATGAAGGTGGCGGCGACCACAAGTAACCTGACAGCTGCAAAATAAGGCAGTGGGTTCAGCGGCAGGCGGCGAAGCATACCAGCTCCGCCGCTTTGCATTTTGAATGCTGAAAACCGCGATGCCGCTGCGGGGCAAACTCAGGCACGGGATGCTCGGCCCAGAGGCTTAATTGACTCGCCGACTAACTCGCCGGTCTTTTTCAATAACTCGTAAGGACCTTTGTCGACCGAGTATTCATCGTCGCCGCCGTCTCTGTGTTGATTCCCCGAAGGGATCAAGGTGAGAATTCTGGGGCGAGGATTCTGACGCTGAGCGAGATCGACAATCTTTCGGCATTCGTCGTCGGAGAGTGAGTAGCAAATCACAATGAGCTCGAAGTCGCACTTTGCCATTGCGGCTTCGGCTTCCGCAACCCTGCCTGCCGCCTCGACTTGAAAGAAAGCTCCCAGAATCAACGTTCGCGTTTGAAGCAGCATTTGGTCGCGGCTCAGGACCAATACGTGTGCACCGTTATTCATAAGGCCTCACCTGGGGAAAGGAATGAGTTACAGGCACAAACGGTATTCGCCGTAGGGGCAGACTAATTGGCAGTGCGGAAGCTTTTCTGTCCAATACCCGACATAAGACCGGAAAGAAATCGCATGCGTGAAAGAATCCGGCCGTTGCGTCCAATACCGAACATAAATAACTAATTTTCAATGGGATAATCCTTGCAAAGATGCGGACGAAAACATCTTCCCAGAGATCGCAAGACTCGCGCCTCCCCGTCAGTGGCGTCCTTTGCCTTCCCCGAGAGAAGGACGCTGAAATGAATGGCCAGGCTTCAAACCTGTTGCTCGCAACGCTCTCTCCTGCTTATCGGAAGTCCCTGCTCGCACGGCTGAAGCCGGTCTCGCTTCCGCTCAAGACGGTTCTCTATGAACCGGATGAGACGCCGAAGTACGCACACTTCATGACGTCCGGAATTGCCTCCATCGTAAGCTCCATGTCCGACGGCGCCAGCGCCGAAGTGGGCGTTTGGGGCAAAGAGGGATTGGTGGAGTGTTTTCATCTCCTCGGCAGAGCCAGAATTCCTAACCGCTGCTTTATCCAGATGGAAGCTACGGCGCTGCGCATGCCGTTCAAAGACTTGCAGAAGGAGTTTCTTGAAAACAAAGAAATGCGCGACGCCGTGCTGCAATGCGTGCAAAGCCAGGGGTTCATTCTGGGACAGCTCGCGGCCTGCAACCGGCTGCACGAGGCGGAGGAGCGACTGGCGCGCTGGCTGCTCATGGTCCGCGACCGGGTGGACCGCGACATGTACTTCCTGACACAGGAATTTCTGGCCAACATGCTTGGAGCCCGGCGGACGACCGTGACTGCGGCGGCCGGCGCACTGCAACGCAACGGCCTGATCAAGTACAGCCGTGGACGGATTCGCATTGTGGATGCGCCTGGCCTCGAGAACGCAGCATGTGAATGCTATAAAACGGTCCGGAAGCTCTATTTGAATTTCTATAGTTCGGTGACGGTAGGTTGATTAAAAAATAAATAGAAAAAGCCGAGATGCTCGTATCCGAGCCCGAATGACGAATCAACAATCCGGGCGGGTGATGGACAGGCATTTAAGATTAAAGCAGCGTGCAAACGATACGAGTAGAGACACCTTCGGCGAAATACGATGTGATAGCGGGAAGCGGGCTGGTTGAGACGCTGGCGCCGCGGATTGAGCGGGTTGCGGGCAGGCTGCCGCGACGTGTATTTGTGCTGACTTCCGGGCCTATATGGGCGCTTTGGAGCGAGACTTTTCTGGCGTCGTTTCCAGAGCAGCCCATCCTCCTGTTTTTGGAACCCGGCGAAAAACACAAGACGCTTGTCAGTATCGAGAAACTGTTGCGGCAAATGGCCAGGGCGGGCGGAGATCGGGGCTCGCTGCTGATCGCCTTCGGCGGCGGCATTGTGGGCGATGTGGGCGGATTCCTGGCCGCGATTTACATGCGCGGCATCCACTATGTTCAGGTGCCGACCACGTTTCTGGCGCAGGTGGACTCGAGCGTAGGCGGCAAGACGGGTGTAAACCTGCCGGAGGGCAAGAATCTGGTTGGAAGCTTCCATCATCCCCTCGCGGTGTTCGCCGATATCGGAGTGCTGGGGACGCTGCCGGATCGGGAGTTGCGCGCCGGGCTCATGGAGAGTGTGAAGGCCGGCATTATCCGCGACCGGACGCTGGTTCGGTTTATGGAAGAGCATGTCGGCGATGTGCTGGGGCGCGATGCGAAAGCGCTGGAGAAAGTCATTGCCGCGTCGATAAGGATGAAAGCCGGCGTTGTGAGCCGGGACGAGCGCGAGAACGGCCTGCGCATGATCCTGAACCTCGGGCACACGGTTGGGCACGCGCTGGAGCAGGTGACAGGCTATAAGACTTTGCTGCATGGCGAGGCGGTGGGGTGGGGAATGATTGCCGCGCTCTATCTTGCCAGGAAACGCGGAACCATTACCGGCGGCCAGTTTGAGCGGCTGGAGGGCCTTGTTCACTTGTACGGACCGCTGCCGGCGCTGAAGCTGCGCGCGGCGAAGATTGCTGCGGCGACAGGTGGGGATAAGAAAAATGTCGGTGGCGTGCGGCGATTTATCTTGCCGATTGGAATTGGCGATGCGGGTGTTGTGGAAGATGTTACGCCGGCGGAGTTGGAAGCGGCCGTTGGGTATATGCTGGCGCGGGCGGGGGAATGATAGCCGGTCATCTGGTTAGCGAGGCGGCAGGGGCGCGCGACTATCGGGAAGCAGGTCCTTCGACTCCGCTGAAGTACGCTCCGCTCAGGATGACAGGTTTGTTTTTACAGCGCACTTAGTAACGGGACACGAAAGAGCTGCATTTGAGATTGAGGAATGAGTGGGCGTAACAGGGGCTAAGCCGGCGGGGGTTGTGGACGAGGCAGACGCCGCGCGCGCGGTGCAGCAGATGTTCGACTCGATTGCGCCGCGCTACGACCTGCTGAATCACGTGTTGTCTGCGAATGTGGACCGGCTCTGGTGGTGGAAAACTGCGCGCAGATTCAGCTCCATCCTCGCGCGACCTGACGCGGCAGTGCTGGATGTCTGCTGCGGCACGGGACATATGACGCGGGCACTGCTGAAGGGCCGACCGCGCGGGTCAAAACCGATTCTGGCGGCCGACTTCGCACGCGAAATGCTGAGCCGCGGGGCTCGACAATTCAAAGCGCGCAAGATCGGAGATGCAGCGGCAATTGCGCTCGAAGCAGACGCGCTGCATCTCCCGCTGCGAACCGCATCGCTGGACCTGATTGTGACTGCCTTCGGGTTCAGGAATCTTGCCAATTACGAAGCCGGCCTGCGAGAGTTTGGGCGCGTGTTGAAGCCCGGAGGGCAACTGGGGATTTTGGACTTCGCCGAGCCGGGTGGATTCATCGGCAAGATTTATGCAGTCTATTTCCGGCGTGTGCTGCCGGCCATCGGTCGCTTGATCTGCGGTAAAGACGGCCCGTACAGTTATCTCCCCGCCTCCGTCCAGAGATTTCCGCCGCCTGCGGAGATGCTGGAACTGATGCGGGCATCGGGGTACACCGAGTGCGCGTGGCAACCCTACACATTCGGCATCGCGGGTTTG
>Ga0302320_10005633_pt1 | contig 28020 bp, 30 predicted proteins | sample Bog_T0_3_FD_202130 | JGI IMG/M metagenome (GOLD analysis project Ga0302320, IMG submission 202130) | Peat permafrost microbial communities from Stordalen Mire near Abisko, Sweden - Bog_T0_3 | ecosystem: Environmental > Terrestrial > Soil > Wetlands > Peat | place: Sweden: Abisko, Stordalen Mire...
GTAGTTTTGTGCCGCGCTTGCGGCAAGACTTTGCAGTGCAGAAATTGCGCCATCTCGATGACCCACCACAAGCGCGAGCACAAAATGGTTTGCCACTACTGCGGATTCGTCGCGCCCGTGCCGAAAGCCTGTGCCGAGTGCGGCAGCGAGTATGTTTATTTCCTTGGAACCGGATCGGAGAAGTTAGAAGAAATATTGCATGGAATGTTTCCGCAAGCACGCATCGCGCGTCTAGATCGCGATACCGTCCGCGGGCACGAGGATTTCGAGCGCACACTCAACGCCCTGAGCGAAGGCGAACTTGATTTGCTGGTGGGCACGCAGATGATTGCCAAGGGCCACGACATTCACGGCGTCACGCTGGTCGGCGTGGTGGGGGCTGACAGTGCGCTAGGGCTGCCGGATTTTCGCGCCGCCGAACGCACCTTCCAACTGCTTACTCAGGTTGCCGGGCGCACGGGGCGCGGGAACTCTCCGGGAAAAGTTGTTTTGCAAACTTATTTTCAGGATCACTACGCGGTGCAGTACGCCGCGCGCCACGACTTCATCGGGTTCTATGAAAAAGAATTGCGCTTTCGCAGTTGGATGCACTACCCTCCGTATTCCGCGTTGGCGAACGTGCTCATCCGCAGTGACAAGCTCGATGACGCGCTGCAATGGTCGGGCACGCTGGGGAAGTGGTTCGACCAAGTCCGGCACGAAGGCGTGCGCGTGCTTGGTCCGGCAGCGGCGCCGATCACGCGTCTCAAACGCGATTATCGTTACCACTTTGTTTTGAAATCGCCCAGTAGAGAAAAACTTAACGCGACTTTGCGTTCGATGCTGGCATACGCGGCGTCGCAGAAAATTCCGCGGACACAAGTCATCGTCGACGTGGACGCGCTGTGGCTGATGTAAATGCTACTTGCGCTTGAGAATTCCTAGCGCCGCATCCAGTGCGGCAGCACATCGCGTACGGAATCCTTCATATCGTGGCCGACTTCACGTCCTGAGCCGTGCCCGAAAGGCGCCGGCGTCAGCGTGAGCACCAGCATCAGCAAAGCAAATGCAGCCAGTAACTTTCGTTTCCCGGAGACGCGGGGAAACTCGGCCACTTGCGGGTGCCGCAGGCTGCTGAGTTGCAGAAGGATCGCCCACAGAAACCATCCGATCCATAGGTAATAGGCCATGGGCAGAAGGATGAGAATTGTCAGCCGCGAAATAATCTTGTGAGCCTTGGGAGCGATCGAGAAGATAATGTGTCCGCCATCGAGTTGGCCGCCCGGTAACAAGTTGAGCGAGGTCGCGAACATTCCGACCCAAGCAGCGATCGCCATGGGATGCAGCAGCACGCGATTCAGCGGGAGGGCCGCCGCCCCGCGCAGCAAATTTGCCGACGCCATCAAACGATGCATGGCGTGAAAAATTAATGGATATCCCAAGCCATACTCGGCCGCGCTAGTGCCGCCATGCAGGGGCTTCGACCAAGCCAGCGATGCCGCGAGCACAACGAGCGCCACTACAAAACCGGCGATCGGACCGGCGATGCCGATATCGAAGAGCGCCGTGCGCGAACGAATCCGCGAACGAATTAAAATGACCGCTCCCATGGTCCCGATCAGTGTGGGCATGGGAATAAAAAACGGCAACGTCGCGTGGACTCCATAGTGCCGGCAATAGAAATAGTGACCCATTTCGTGGGCCATGAAAAACAGCATCAGCGTCGCCATAAAGGGCAAGCCGCCGAGCAGTCGCGTCGGATGCGTGACGATCCACTCGGCGGGGAAATAGGGAAGGGAATCATCGCCGATGGAGAGCGCTGGCGCGCCATGATTAAAGTTGTATTGCATGCGAGCGCCCATCACAAGGGTGGTGAAGCAGGTCGCCAGCAACAACAGCGCATGCAGCCAGTAACGCTGCCGCGGCGCGCGCTGCACCGGCATGAGCATCGGCCGGAAGTATTCAACCGCGGCAGGTGCTGTGGGAGTCGGTTCCGACATGCAAATTCTGGTCCGCGTTGGCGCGGCCTTACTCTTAGATGCTACTACGTCAGGAGAGAAGTGAGTTCCGGTTGCTGCGTTTTCCGCGAGAAGAAATCCCGGCTGAAGCGGGGAAGCGGTTCTAGTCGATGGATTGCAACTCTTTGCCCGGCTTAAAGCGTACTGCTTTACCAGGAGGTATCGAGACTTCGGCGCCGGTACGTGGATTGCGTCCGATGCCGGTCTTGCGCGGGCGCACATTGAACACGCCGAAGCCGCGCAGCTCAATGCGGTTTCCGTGGGCGAGCGACTTCTTCATGCTTTCGAAGACAGTCTCCACCGCTAGTTCGGCCTTGGTCTTGGTGATTCCGGTTCTAGCGACCACTTCATTGATGATATCGAGCTTGATCACACAGGGCCCCCGCCGAAGGTCTCGGAATAATCCTTCAAGTGATTGATGCTATGGGAGATAAGGGAGATTGTCAACGGTGAGAACCCATTGAGTCATTGCGCAATCGGGCGATTGAGCGATTGAAAAATCAAAAGCGCTCCGAATTTGGTTTTCAATCACCCGATAACCCGATCGCTCAATGTCCTACCGCTCGTTCTCGCCCTCTTTGAACATGTACTTGATGGCGGGCTTGTAGATCATTAAGTTGGGCCCGCCATTTTCACGGTTGACCTTGATACAACATTTGTCATACCACTCGATCATGCCGCGGATTTCTTCACCATCCTGCAACACAATCACCATGGGCGTGCGCGATTGCATCTGCTTCTGGTAATAAAAATTTTCGGCATTGGTCTGCTCGGGAGGAGCCGGCTTGCGCCCGCCGCCCGAGCCAGCGCCACGATCTCCGCGGTCGGCGCGCTCGAATCCGCGCTCCGGACGGTCGTGCCGTTCCCGGCGTTCCGGCGCCTGCGTGTGGTTGGAAGTATGGTTCCCATGATTGTGATCCGGGCGCGGCAGCGCGGGCCGGATCAGCTTCCGGTTGGCAAAATTTTCCTCGTCCGCTTGCAACTGGACTTGGGTCGTATCCATGGTTTGCTTCATAGTGGCGCTACCCCACACACGCACTCGCGAACCGTAGTATTAGAGGGCCCTGAAATGTTATTTACGAAGGCGTGGAAATTTCACCTACCGTAACACAGGAATCTTCCGCTGACAATGCCGCTCTAGTGCCATTTGTTGGAGTGTGCCAAAAGTTGCATACCCAGTAGAAAATCGATTTGCCGTGTCAATCGGGATCACTTGGGGGATTCTGCGTATTGGTTGCGCGGAGGCAACGGTTACAGGTCACAGATAGCTGTGATGCAAGTCGCATTTAGTTTTCCACGGGCGTACTATAACTAGGCTCCGCATTAGGTCCAGCGCTCGCCAGGAGTTGTTATGCCCGGGCTCCAACCGCAAACCATTTCAAAAGATGCCAGGATGGCCATGTTTTCCCAGTTTCTGGGATTCATGCTTGATGCCTATGACATGGCGCTGGTTCTAATCATGGCGCCCATTCTGGTGAAGGTTTTCATCTCGCCGAAGGGCAGCGCCGCGTGGCAGTACATTGTGATCGTCTTTACTTATTCGATCACGATGGCCGCGAGGCCGATTGGCTCGGCCATCTTTGGACGCTTCGCCGACAAGATGGGCCGCCAATTTCTTTTGGTCTTCACCATCGGAGGCGTCGGGTTGATGTCTCTGCTCGGCGGCTTTCTGCCTACGTATGCGCAAGTCGGGGTCTGGTCCTATGTCATCTTCTGCATGCTGCGGCTCGTGATGGGGATTTTCTTCGGCGGCGAGTATGCCGTAGGGCACACCTTCGCCATTGAATATGCTCCGCAGAAAAAACGTGGGATGATCGGCGGCTTCATCCAATCCGGATTTCCCCTCGGCTATGTTCTGGGATCGCTGGTTTTTGCTCTGGTTTCTTATCTCACCACCAAGGAAACGATGATCGCCTACGGATGGCGAATCGTTTTTATGACGGGCGTGGTTCCGGTGTTTCTGGCGCTCTACATCCGAAAGAGCCTGCACGAGTCGCCGGAGTTTGTGAAGACCAAGGCTCTTGGCAAAATCGAGAAGTCTCCATTCTTGAGTTTGTTCAAACCGCCGCAACTGTTCGACTTCCTCCAGGTCTTCTTCTTTATGACTGGACTGTTCCTCACGGATTATTCCGTCTACGGTTTCTTGCCGAACATTCTCACGCTGAAAGGCCGCGGCTTCGACACCACCACCTATAGCTTGATCTACGGCTTCGCGCTGTTTATGGCCTTCCTCGGATATAACTTTTACGGATGGCTATCCGATAAGACGGGCAGAAAAATTCTCACCCAGTGGTACTGCGGCTTTCTGGTTTTGTTTGGGATTCCAGTCTTCTATGTTCTGTATCACGCGGCGATCGCCCGCAATTTGAAGATGGCAATTCTCGGGACCGTGATGGCTGCCATGCTGAAGTTAGCATGGGGAGTGGTGCCGGCCTATCTCTGCGAACGCTTCCCGACTCGCCGTCGCGCGGCCGGAGTGGGCTTCGGATATTCCTCCGGAGCCCTGTTGGGGGCGTGGTTCAGCGCCTACGTGTGGTGGGCGCACAAGATTCCCTTCATCGCTGCGATCGAGAAGCAGGATATGTGGTTGTCGCCCGCCGTGGTACTGACCGTCGGCGCGGCCATGACCTTCATCAGCCTGCTGTTCTCTCCGGAAACCAAAGACCTTCAGTTGGATGAGGTCGGAGAAAAAGAACGCGCCTTTGAAGCTGCCGAGGCTATTCGTGTTAACCAGGCGCTCGCGAGTTAAGTTGTGTTGGATAGGTCGATGCCTCTGCGCTCGCGGCCGCTGCCGGTGACGATTGCCACTAACGCGGCTACGAGCAAAAGTGTCCACGCTAAGACGGGCGCAAATACGCCGCCGTAGCGCTGCTCTGCGATCTTGGATTGAAAGACTCCATTGCGCGAGGCGAACAAATTGCCTAACTGATACGCGAAGCCGGGGAAAGTTCCACGCACCGCAGGCGGAGATAATTCATTCAAGTGCGCCGGAACCACGCCCCACGCGCCCTGGACCATGAACTGCATCAGGAATCCGCCCAGCGCCAGCATGGGCACAGTATGCGAATAGGCCCACAGAGGAATCACCGGAATCGATAAGAGCGCGGCGATCACAATCGCTTTGCGGCGGCCGATTTTTTCCGACCAGGTGCCAAAGAGAATCCCTCCCAGGAGCGCGCCAAGGTTGGCGATGATGGCGATGAAACCGACCGTCTGCGGATTGAACTTGTGGTCCTTGGTCAGAAACGTCGGATACAAATCCTGGCTTCCGTGGCTGAAAGAATTGAAAGCGAACATCAGCACAACCAGAAAGGCGAAGGTGCCTAGATACGTCAGGATATCTTTTCCCAGACGGCTCTCTTTTTTCTTTGCTACCTGACCCTGCGTCCAGGCGGGCGACTCGTCTACTTTTGTCCGAATGTAGATCACGAGAAATGCCGGCAAAGCTCCAATGATGAACATTCCGCGCCAGCCCACGAAGCGGAATACCGTTCCAAAAACCAGGGCCGCCATCAGGTACCCGACTGCGTAGCCTTCCTGCAGCACTCCGGAAAAAAATCCCCGGCCTTCCGCGGGAAGCGTTTCAAACGCCAGCGCTGCGCCTACGCCCCACTCCCCCCCCATCGCAATTCCGAACAGCGCCCGGGTGATCAGGAAAATCTTGAGGGAAGGAGCGAATGCCGACAACAGTTCGAACACCGAGTAGGCAATGATGTCGATCATCAACGTCGGTCTGCGGCCGAAGCGGTCAGCCATCATTCCGAAAAGAAATGCGCCCACCGGACGAAAGGCCAGCGTAATGAAGATCGCCTCCGCGACCTCGGAAACCTTGGTTTGAAATTGCGTGGCAATGGCGGTGACACAAAACGTCAGAATAAAAAAATCAAACGCGTCGAGCGACCAGCCCAGAAAACAGGCGATGAAGGTATTTCGCTGCACCGGGGTAAGCCGGCGAAAATGGCCGAAAAATTCCATTCTAGTTCCTCCGCGCAATTCCGTACGCGCTGAAACTCCTTGCGGATGCTAGCATAGGTTTTCAATCTGCAAATCAAAAATCATTTATTGGCAATTCCTCGACTCATGCCTGAACTCGACCTTCCCCAACGCCAGGCGCCCGATGCGCTCATGCTCACGGGCTTTTGGTATCGCGCCCTGCCTGCCGACCGCGCGCACCGCAACCAGCTTCATAAAGCGATGCTGTTGGAGATTCCTCTCGTAGTAGGCCGCGATCGCGAAGGCCGTCCCTTTGCTCTGCGTGACGCCTGCCCCCACCGTGGCATGCCACTTAGTTGCGGCAAGTTTGATGGCAAGAATGTCGAGTGCTCCTATCACGGATGGCAGTTCGCAGCTCATACCGGACAGTGCCGGCTTATACCGTCGCTCACCGCTGAGCAAAATGTGAAAGTGGATCGCATCTATGCTGGCAGTTATCCCTGCGAGGAACAGGATGGTTTTATCTGGGTTTACATTCCGGATCCCAGTCCGCAAGGCGCAGGATTTTCGGAGCCAGAGACGGCTCCGGAACCTGCGCCTGTGATCGAAAAGTTCACGAACGAATATAAGATCGCATACCTCACCGCTGACATGCCCGTCAGCATCGACCACGGCATCATCGGCCTCATGGATCCTGCGCATGGACCCTTCGTACATCAGGCCTGGTGGTGGCGCAGCCGCCACAGCATCCACGAAAAGAAAAAGAATTTCGAGCCGATCCCCAACGGCTTTCGCATGAGCGCGCATACGCCCAGCTCGAACTCCGCGCCCTACAAGCTTTTGCGGCTATATGCCGCGGCCGATTCTATTACTACGACGATCGACTTTGTCTTGCCCAACTTGCGCCGCGAAACCATTCGGGCAGGCAAGTACTGGTTCTCGTCGCTTACCACGGTAACGCCCATCACGCGTAATCAATGCCGCATCGACGTGGTCGCCGCCTGGAATATTTTCCGCTGGTTTCCCTTCGGACGGGAACTATTGAAATTTGTCTTCGCCAAATTTGTGGAGCAGGATCGCCGCACCATGGAACTTCAGGCCGAAGGGCTCAAACACAATCCGCATCTCATGCTCATCGACGACGCCGACCGTCCCGCGAAATGGTATTTCCAACTGAAGGCTGCGTACCTGGAGGCAAAGCGCACAGGCGGAGAGATGAAGCATCCGTTGGCAGGGCCGGTGACGCTGAGGTGGAGGAGTTGAGGCGTTTGCCCGGCGTGAGCGAAGCGGGAGACGCGCGCCGAAATCCCGAGCGCAATTTGCGAGGGATTTTGTTCCGAACTTCACCAAACAACCGTAATTCCTTCGTAGAGCCTAAACTTCTCGTCCGGCGTTACGATCGAAATATTTTCACTCAGAGCCTGGGCAATGATTTGGCGGTCAAACGGATCGTTGTGATGATTGGGAAGTCCAAACATGCCAAAGGCATGATCTGCCCTGTAGGGGAGAATCCGAATTCCCAAATCTTCCATCGCTTTGCGCAGGATCGCGGGCGAGAACGATAGCTTGCCAGAATCAGCTTTGATCGCGATTTCGGTGATTGACACTGCGCTCAACTCAAGTGCGTTATCGAGATTGCGCAAAACGGCTGCGGCCCGCCGGCTTAGCCGGTCCGGGAATTCTACCGAATAGATAACAACGGCTGTATCCAGCAGAAGCCGCATAACTCCCTTCAGTAACGGCCGGCAAGAAAATCTTCGACTTCCTTGTCAGTCATCGGCTTCCACCAGTCCGGGTCGTTAATTTTGATCTGCCCCCGCAGCGCGCCCAGGATGCGCTTTTTGCGGACGGGCTTTTTCGTGCGCACGATGTCCACCACGGGCACTCCCCTGCGGCAGATGGTTACCGGTTCGCCATCTTCGGCGGCCTTGATCAGTTCCGGCAGTTTGTTCTTGGCGTCGGCTACGCTGACTTGCATGATGCTAGGATAGCTATCTGGGATAGCCATGTCAACGGAAATGACGGGCTACTCTTCCACCAGAAAATCCATCGCCTCTTCGCGTGTTTTGAATATGGGCAGGTCGCGTTGGGAAAAGCTTTTGAAATGTTCGTAAAAAATGTGCGGCAAGCTTTCAGTTCCCACCCAGGCCGAGCGCTTCACAAAAGGCTTGTCGAGGACGAGGACTTCTTTTAAGCGCGTAGCCACTGTCTTATCAATTTGCGCTCCAGTGAAGTCCGCCAGCGTGAGCACCGATCCCGGTTCATGGCGCGCGATATCCGCCCGCACCTGGTCGAGCAGGAGCAGCAGTTCTTTCGGTTCGCAATTGGTGAAGTCGATCAGATAGATCGCGTGGCCCTTGTGTTTGATGAAGCGCAGGCGTTCTTCAGAGTGATCGTTAGCCGTGCTCATGAGAGTAGCGACTCCACTACTGCGTAAGCGCCGTCCAGCGCGGCATCCAGCGCAGCGGCGTCTTTGCCTCCAGCTTCGGCGAGGTCGGGACGGCCTCCGCCTTTACCGCCAACTTTCTGCGCCACCGGCGCAATCACCTTACCTGCCTGCACCCGGCTCGTCAAATCTTTGGTGACGCCGACGATGAGTGACACGTTTCCATTCGATGCCGACCCAAGCACGACCACGCCAGATCCAATCTTGTCGCGCAGTTGATCGACGAGTGTCCGCAGTTGGGCACGTTCCAGATTATCGACCCGATGGGCGAGAACCTTTACGCCCTTTACTTCTTTAATCTGATCGCCGATGTTCGCCGTGCTCGATGAAGCCGACTTCATCCGCACTGAATCCAGTTCGCGCGTGAGGCGCTTGATCTCGGAATCCTTCTTCTCGATCTCGGCCTTCAAAGCCTCGGCTGGGGAAGCCGCCCCAGTTTGGGGAGCATTCTCCTCAGTAGAGGGTGCCCCATCCTTGCGCGATCTTGGCGCAAGGGTGGGAACCACAAATGTCGACACGACTTTTTCGAGCTCATGATCCTTCCGGAAATGCGCGAGCGATCCCTCTCCCGTAACCGCCTCCACTCTACGCACTCCCGACGACACGCTACCTTCTTTCAGAATTTTTATCAGCCCAATCTCGCCGGTAGCCCCAGTGTGCGTGCCTCCGCAAAGTTCGGTCGAGAAATCGCCAATCCTCACCACTCGCACCTTGTCGCCATACTTCTCTCCGAACAAAGCCATCGCGTGATACTGATTGATCGCTTCTTCGATCGGGACATCAGTGATAGTTTCGACGATCTGATTACGCAGAACTTCTTTGTTGATGATGTCTTCGATATCCTGCAATTCTTCGTCGCCGACTGCTGTGAAATGCGAGAAATCGAAGCGCAAATGATTCGGAGCCACCAGCGACCCGGCCTGCTTCACGTGCTTGCCCAGCACTTCGCGCAGCGCGGCATGAAGCAGATGCGTCGCCGTGTGATTGCGCTTGGTTGAATTGCGCACTTCTGCGTTCACGACGGCATCCACTTTGTCGCTCACGCGGATCGCTTGCTTCGCGACAACCTGATGCGCCCGCACTCCTTGAATCGGCGCATAACATCCCATGACTTCGGCGACGACAGTGTTGTGATCATCGGAATAAAACCATCCCTTGTCACCGACCTGTCCGCCGGAGTCAGCGTAGAACGGCGTGTGATCGAGGATGACCTCGCCGGACTCGCCAGCTTTAAGTTCCTGCGTGCCTTGGCCATTGTGAATGATGGCAAGAACTTCGCAGCCGTCAGAGCGAGTCTGCCGATAGCCTTCGAAAACAGATTTCGGAAGTTGCTGGTAGGCGGGGTTGGCAGTCTGCTTGGCGCCGCCCTTCCATGAGGCGCGGGCGCGTGTCTTCTGCTCGTCCATCGCGTGATCAAACTCGGCCTGATCGAAGGCAATGCCTTGATCGCGTGCCGCATCCTGCATGAAGTCGAGCGGCATACCAAAAGTGTCGTAAAGCCTGAATGCTTCTGCTCCAGGAAGTTGGCTGCCGGATTTCTTGAGAAGCTCTTCGAGTTTTTCGAGTCCGACATCCAAAGTGTGTGCGAAACGAGTCTCCTCTACTCCGACGACTTTCGAAACCCGGTCGGCGGCGTCGATTAATTCCGGGTACGCGTCCCGCATTAAATCGCGCACCGCGAAAACCATCTCGTGCAGGAATGGCTTTGCTTGTCCAAGCAAGCGTCCGTGCGTGATCGCTCGGCGGATGATCTTGCGCAGCACGTAGCCGCGTCCGTCGTTGGCCGGCAGCACGCCATCAGAGATCAAAAACGTTGCGGCGCGGGAGTGGTCGGCGATTACTCGCAACGACGCAGCCGACTTCGCCTTACCTTCCTTCTCCAACTCCTTCGTGACTGAGGTCCCAGTCAGCTCCGCCGCCCGCTTAATCAGCGGCGTAAATAAATCCGTTGCGTAATTCGAAACTACACCTTGCAGAACTGCCGTGGTCCGTTCCAACCCCATGCCAGTATCAATTGAGGGTTTGGGCAGAGGATTCAGTTTCCCGCTAACATCGCGGTCAAACTGCATGAACACCAGATTCCAAATCTCGACATAGCGGCCGCAGTCGCAAGGGAACGCACAATCCGCGTGCCCCTGCTCAGAAGCCCGCGCACCCATGTCGTAATAAATCTCGCTGCACGGGCCGCAGGGGCCGGTATCGCCCATCTGCCAGAAGTTATCTTTCAGGCCCATCTCGAAGATGCGCTCTTTGGCTACGCCCTGTGCGGCCCAGAGGTCGTAGGCTTCAGCGTCGCGCGCAACTCCACCTTCACCATTGAAAACAGTCACGTATAACTTCTCTCTGTCGATCCCGTACCAATCTTTGGACGTGATCAGCTCCCACGCGTAGGCGATGGCGTCTTTCTTGAAGTAATCGCCGAAAGAAAAATTTCCCAGCATCTCGAAAAAAGTGTGATGGCGATTAGTGAAGCCGACGTTTTCGAGATCGTTGTGCTTGCCGCCGGCGCGCACGCATTTTTGCGAAGTTGTGGCGCGAGAGTAGTCGCGCTTTTCCAGTCCCAGGAAGACGTCTTTGAACTGGTTCATGCCTGCGTTGGTGAATAGCAGAGTAGGATCATTCGCCGGAACCAGCGACGACGAATGCACCTCTTTATGACCTTTTTGGATAAAGAAGTCGAGAAACTTGCGGCGGATTTCAGAGCCAGTCAGCATGATTGGGGAAACTTCGATTTTAGCATCCGGAAAATGAAACCACGGGGAACACGGGGTTTCACGGGTCATTCTCTGTCCCACTCCGTGTCCCGCGTGGTTGGTTTGAACGCTGCTACTTCACCGCGTCTTCGGTTTTCTCTCCGGCTTTCTTCACTTCGTGTCCGGTGGCATCGGTAGCTTTCTTGACGCCATGTCCGGTCTTCTTGGCGGCTTTGTCTGTGTCTTTCGCGGTGTCTTTGGCCACGACTTTGGTCTCGTGGCCAGTCTTGTCCGCTGCTTTTTCCGTGCCCTTGGCGGTGTCTTTGGCCACGACTTTGGTCTCGTGGCCGGTCTTGTCCGCTGCTTTCTCCGTGCCCTTGGCGGTGTCTTTTGCAGCGACTTTGGTTGCGTGGCCGGTTTTATCGGCGGCTTTCTTGGTATCGGTGGCGACATCCTGCGCGAGCGCGGCTGGCACGGCAGCCAGCAGCGCTGTCGCAAGAGCTAAATTCAGAGTGATTTTCATAGAAACATTCTCCTCAGAGCGGATTTATTGGGAACGGCAGGAGTATGCCTGATTGGAAGGACTGTTGCCAAGTCCAGTTTTTACCTATTTCGAAGAAAGCTAAGTGTTCCTTCGAGAGCGTTACTCAGGTGCTTTCGCTTTCCAATTCCGTCAAAGTCTCGTCGTCCACATCCCACTTCTTCAGAATGGTGAAGATAGTCTTCGTTCCGAAACCTCCGCGAGACAGTTGCCGGAAGACGCGCGCGGTCTGTTTCTGATCTTTTGGTTTTTGCAAATGCTTCTTGCGAAGAAACTCGCGGGCTTGCTCTTCTTCGCTTACGCCCTCGAACGCCGCGTCCACGGCCTTGCCGATGACTTCACCATGCACGCCTTTTATCTTCAGCTCAGTTTCTACTCGCCGCCGTCCGAACTTTTGGTTATCGCGGCGCAGAGAGGAAAAATACGCGGCATAGTGCGAATCGTTGAGATATCCGCGGTCTTTTAGTCGGCGGATTACTAACTCGATCAGCGTTTGCCCGTACTCGGATTCCGGCTCGTCCACCCTCTGGCGAAACAGGCGCTTGAGTTCCGCAACCGTACGCATACGCCGGCTCAACGCACCGACGGCGTATTCGTACAATTCATCTTCGGAATAGAAACGCTTCTTGGGACGGGGAAACGCCATGCGCTAAAGATAGCGCAAATTGGGGGCGGGAAGAACAATTAACCACGAAGGACACTAAGGTTCACAAAGGTTAAAAACCCTGCGGAACCTTCGTGGCACTTAGTGTCCTTCGTGGTGAAAGTTTATCGTCCGCCGAATCCCGCCGACTGCATCGACTGCCGCGAAATATCCGCGGTCGATGCGATGCCCTGCATGCGCAGTTTGAAATCGTCGGCGTTCGAAGCGTTTTCGAGCGCGGTCTCGTAGTTGACGAGTCCCGCCTGGAACAGATCCCATAACGATTGATCGAAGGTCTGCATGCCGTATTGCGAAGTTCCGGCGGCAATGGCATCGCGAATGGATCGTGTCTTTTCCGGAACGAGCACGCACTCGCGAATGAAGGCCGTGTTGATCATCACTTCGACGGCTGGCACGCGCCCGTCGGAATCGCAGCGGCGCACCAGGCGCTGAGAGACAATTGCGCGCAGCACCGCGGCCAACTGCAGGCGGATTTGCTTCTGCTCCGGAGGAGGAAAAATTGAAATGATACGGTTCACGGTTTCCACCGCGTCCAGCGTGTGCAAGGTCGAGAACACCATGTGGCCGGTTTCGGCGGCGTGCAGCGCGGTTGAAATGGTTTCCAGATCGCGCATTTCGCCGACCAGAATCACGTCGGGATCCTGACGCAGAGAAGCGCGCAGCGCCGCGGAGAACGACGGCGTATCCACGCCAATCTCGCGCTGGTTCACATATCCTTTTTTATCTCGATGCAAGAATTCGATAGGATCTTCAATCGTAATAATGTGCTCGGCGCGGCTGGAGTTCACGCGATCGACCATCGCGGCCAGCGTGGTCGACTTACCGGAACCGGTGACACCCGTGACCAGCACCAGCCCGCGCGGCATTTCGCAAATCTGTTCCACGACTTTCGGCAGGAACAATTCATCGAGCGCGCGAATTTTTGTGGGGATGACGCGGAGCACCAGTCCAACGTTGCCGCGCTGCTGAAAGATGTTCACGCGGAATCGTCCCAGCCCGGCCACGCCGTAGGCCATATCGATTTCCGTGGTTTCTTTGAACTTCTGTTTCTGCCGTGCCGACATCATGCTGAACGCCATGGTTAGCATGTCTTCGGCGCTTACGCGCGGTTGTTCGGTCAAGGGCGCGAGTTCGCCATCGACGCGCAGGTGCGGATAGTTTCCCACCTTCAAATGCAAATCGGAGGCACGCCGTTCCGTAGCAATGCGCAGCAGATCGTCAATATTCATCGGAGAAATTTTCCTGGGAGGCGGCTTACCTCCACGTCTCCGTATGATCGCCCGAATCATCACATTACCCAAGATGACCTAGGTAACGAGCGTTGCGGATTCTTGGACACAACCTTCAGTGCAATAAAAAAGCGGTCCGCATGTGGAGGCGGACCGCTGTTATGACTTCTACTTGGTTCTTACTGCAACTTACAGTAGGTGATCAGGTCGCTCGCTATCTGCTGAGCTCCCGGAATCGTATTCGCCATCGAGTGCATGCCACCTGTGACGCAAGTCTGCGCTTTCGAGGTGCTGATGTTGTTGAGCCAGTCCTGACCAATTGGAATCGCAGAGCTGTTGTCTGCGCTGCCAAAGAGAACGTTCACAAACGTGTTGGGGAAGTTATACAGCGCTCCCGGTGCTTCGACGCTGTCACCCAGGAAGAAGTTCAATCCTCCCGGTGGCAACGTGCCATCCACCGCCTCCGTACAAACCCCGGTAGTGGCCGCTGGATTGTACGCCGGATCCCATACCGGAGCATCGGCCGCTCCAAAACATGTGCCCAACGTGGTGGCCGTTCCACACTGCACCGCTAGCTTGCCTTCGAGGCAACCGCAGCCCCAATCGAGGCGGCCCGCCGGAGGTCCGCTGGTAACTTCGGCCATCGAAAGAATGCTGGCCGAGTTGTATTGCGACAGTGCGTAGGCCAACGCTCCTGCTCCGCCACTGTTTCCGGTGGCACAGTAGGGAACGCTTGTATTGTCGTCCTGGATGTTGTCGTAAATCCACTTGGTAATTGTCGCGTACCGGCAGGCGGCCGCGAGTACGCCACCGGGGCCTAGCACCCATCCATCAGGCTGGTTAGTGTTGAAGGGCGTTCCCCAGTCGATTTCCACCGTGGTGAACCCGGCGTTCAAAACGGGCTGTATGGCATATTGCGCGCCATAAGTGAAGATACTGTCATACAAGCCGTTGCCGTCGGTGCCCGTGTTCCAGGTAACCGTTCCGATCGAAGGGGTCGGAGTATTCGTCTTAAGGTAGACCTGAACGTCGGGGACATTGGGGCAGGAAACCGTCATCTGCTGGCAAGACGCTGGCTGAGTGAACCGATAGCCCTGGCAGGTGACGGAGGAAACGCCGCTGACCGTTCCCAGCGCACGCGTCGCGCCAGTAGCGCAACTGGCGTCGATCGTGACGGCGGAGGTGATGGTTCCAGTCATGTACGTCGGAGTGCAGGCCTGAGCTGTCGGCTGGCTGGTGACGTACACCGTGTAGGTTGCGCCGCTGGCGTAGGTATTCGAGAAAGTCTGCGTGCCGTTGCTGGTGAAGGTCAAGGTTGCGCCTTGATCATCCTGCATCTCCACCGTTCCGGAGAGTCCGGTAACCGTCACGCTGACCGTAGGCAGGCTCGCCGAGCAGGTGGCCGTCACTGTGATGTTCGAAGTGATGGTGCCGCTGGCGTTGCTGCCTAGCGTGCAAGTCTGTCCGGTCGGCTGGGTTTTAACCGTTACCGAATACGTGGAACCGCTCGCGTAGGAAGTTGCGAAGGTCTGCGTGCTGTTAGTGGTGAAGGTCAGCTGATCGCTCTTGCTGTCTTGTACGACCAGAGTTCCCGACAGTCCGGTCACGGCAACGCTGATGGTGTAATTCACGACGTTCGTGGTACAGGTCGCGGTCACGGTAATGTTCGAGGTGATGGTGCCGCTGGCGTTGCTGCCCAGGGTGCAGGTTTGTCCGCTCGGCTGCGTCTTTACGCTGACCGTGTACGTGGAACCGCTGGCGTAGGAGGTAGCGAACGTCTGCGTGTTGTTCGTAGTGAAAGTCAGTTGATCGCTCTTGTCGTCCTGCACCACAAGCGTTCCGGTCAGGCCGGTGACGGCCACGCTGATCGTGTAATTCACAGAGTTCGTGGTGCAAGTCGCGGTAACGGTGACATTGGCGGTGATGGTGCCGCTGGAGTTGCTGCCCAGGGTGCAGGTCTGGCCCGTCGGTTGCGAAGTGACCGTGACCGAGTAGGTGGAACCGCTGGCGTAGGTGTTGGAGAAAGTTTGGGTCGTGTTCGTGGTGAAGGTTAACGTGGCTCCGGTATTGTCCTGCACTTTCAAGGTTCCGGAAAGGCCGGTGGTCTTGACGCTAAGCTTTAAGTTGGTTTTGCAGGTGGCCGTTACCGTAACGTTCGCGGTGATGGTGCCGCTGGCGTTGGTGCCGAGCGTGCAGGTCTGGGTGGCGGGCTGGGTTTCAATCGTCACGGTGTAGGTGGAACCACTGGCATAGGACGTGGCGAAGGTTTGTGTAGTGTTAGTGGTGAATGTCAGCTGGTCGCTCTTGCTATCCTGCACGACCAGCGTTCCTACCAAGCCGGTGGTCTTCACGCTGATGGTGTAATTTTTGGTGGCCGCGCAAGTAGCCGTTACCGTGATGTTGGCGGTGATGGTGCCGCTGGCGTTGCTGCCCAGCGTGCAAGTCTGGCCCGTGGGCTGAGTTTTCACGGTCACTGCGTAAGTCGAACCGCTCGGATACGTCGAGGCAAACTTCTGGGTCGTATTCGTGGTGAAGGTCAAGGTGTCAGCCTTGTCGTCCTGCACTACCAGGGTTCCGGAAAGTCCTGTGGTTTTAACGCTGATGGTGTAATTGGCGCTGCTGGTGGTGCAGGTTGCGGTCACCGTGATGTTCGAAGTGATCGTCCCCGTGGCGTTGCTGCTCAGGGTGCAGGTTTGGCCGGTAGGCTGCGTCTTCACACTCACGGTGTACGTCGAACCGCTGGCATATGAGGTGGCGAAGGTCTGAGTGCTGTTGGTGGTGAAGGTTAAGTTGTCAGATTTGTCGTCCTGCATGACCAACGTGCCGGTGAGGCCCGTAACCGCGACGCTGATCGTGTAATTCGTTCCGGTATTCGCGCACGTGACCGCGACCGTGGTATTGCCGGAAATCGTTCCGCTGGCGTTGCTGCCCAGGGTGCAGGTCTGACCTGTGGGTTGCGAAAAAATCGTTACCGAATAGGTTGCGCCGCTGGCGTATGTGCTGGAGAAGGGAAGGGTTTCATTGGAGGTGAACTGTAGTTCATTGCCGACGTTATCTTCGAGCTTGAGAGTCGCTCCGGAGGCAAGGCCGCTGACTGCGGCGCTCAACGTGTAGTTGCCAGTGGTTGCGGCGCAGGTGATGGGGACGGTTGTGTTCCCGGTGATGGTGCCGCTGGCATTGCTGCCCAGCGTGCAGGTCTGGCCCGTGGGCTGTTTGAAAATAGTTACGGAGTAGGTGGCGCCACTCGCATATTCACTCGAGAAGGTGAGAGTTGTGTTGGTGGTGAACATCAGTTCATTGCCAACATTATCCTCTATCTTCAGGTTGACGCCTGAGGCAAGTCCGGTGACCGAAGCGCTAAGGGTGTAGTTCTGGGCCGCGGCACTCGTGACCGCTCCCGCTGACAGAAACAAAGCGCCCAACACCGTAACTAGCAGTTTGTACGATTTCACACTGGCCTCCAAGCGAATCCTGGGAATATTTCTTTGCTGTCTCTTCTTGCAATCTTTCAAACGGAATTTTCAACAATGTTCTAGCGAATACTAGGGAAGGGAACACGAGTGTAGTACAGCTATTTTCGCTCGTCAACTGCGCAAGAATTTGCAAACTATTTCAGGTTTGTTAAGGCGTCCGAAGCGGGGTTTAGGCTGCAAAAAACTTCACTCCCTGGCTTCTTTAAGAGGGAGTCCGCAGGGAGAAATCCGCTCCTGATTGTGAAGAAGCGGAGATGCGAAGTGCGCAAATTCAGCGGGATACTCCGCGCAGGGCGGCAAAGTTTCTTAAAGCGTCAGGGTAGTTGTCGGAAGGGTTTTCGGAGTTGCGATGGCCGGCGACCCCTCACCCTGCCACTTCCTTGAGAGTCCCTCAAGCTGGGCCAGCACTTTCTCGATATCCTTCATGCGCTCGGTAATGCCATAGGTCACAGACGGGGGAATCGTTTGCTCATAGTGCCGGAAGACGAAGCCGCCACCTTCGAGTGTGCGCAGCCGTTCGGTTAACACGCGCGAGGAAATCCCTTCTATTTGTTTTCGCAAAACTCCGAAGCGCATAGGTCCGTTGTGGCTTAGAGCCCAAAGAATGTGCAGCGTCCAGGGCCGCGTAAGCAGTTCCAGCATGCCGCCAATGGCGCACGGCGATGGCGGCTTGAGCGCTTTGTGCAGCTGCTTCATTTAGGAACTAGGTTACTATAAAGTTCCTTGGATGTAAAGGGACGCTAGTTATTTATTGTAACCGAATCGAATCCACCTCCATCTAACGCTAGTGAAAGCATGGAGGCCCTTATGAAACTGCTTCGCATCGATTCCAGCGCACGCCGCAGTTCAGTCTCGCGTCAGCTCACGCAGAAGTTTGTCGACACCTGGCAAACGGCAAATCCTACGGGGGAAGTCATCGAACGTGACCTTGCGACCACTCCTTTGCCTCTAATCACCGACGAATGGACGGTGGCGTCGTACTCGGATCCCGCTACTCACACGGAGGCACAACGCGAGACGCTCGCCATTTCCGAAACTCTGGTCAAGGAATTGATCGCGGCCGACGTCATCGTGATCGGCGCACCGATGTACAACCTCACGGTGTCCGCTCCGCTGAAGGCGTGGATTGATCAGGTGGTGCGCATCGGCCGCACCTGGTTCTACGGGCCCAATGGTCCGGATGGCATTCTCGAAGGAAAGAAAGTGATCGTGCTCACGTCACGCGGCGGTGCATTTCGTCCCGGCACGCCCACAGCGCAGTATGACCACCAGGAGCCTTATTTGCGGCACATCCTCGGCTTCATTGGACTGACTGACGTCACGTTCATTCACGCCGAGAACCAGAAACCGGGAGAACTGGCGGAACCTGCGCGGCTGGCGGCTTTGGAACAGCTTGCGGTTGCTGCAGCGGCACCGAATGCAGTTGGGTTGTCAGCGTAAATATCCGCAACTGAAGAGGAGCAAAATCAAATGTCCGCAAACGCGCTCACGAATCCGATTCGCACGCAAACATCACCCGGGCCGACGGTCTCGGGACCGGTGGTCCTATTAGGCCGCTTGCTGTTCGCCCTAATTTTCCTGATGTCCGGGCCGCGGCACTTCATGAGTTCCACCATCGCCTACGCCCGCACAGGGTGTGCCCATGGCTTCGATCGCCGTGCCTGTCTCAGGATTGATCGCGTTGCTCGGAGGTCTTTCCATTCTGCTGGGTTATCGCGCCAAAATCGGAGCCTGGCTCCTCGTTCTCTTTCTTGTGGGCGTTACGCCCATGTTGCACAAATTCTGGGGAATTTCCGATCCCATGGTGGCGCAGATGCAGATGGTAAATTTCATGAAGAATGTTTCCATGCTGGGCGGCGCGCTGCTCATCACTCAATTTGGCTCCGGGCCATGGAGTCTTGACACCCGCGGAAAATAAGCAGCCTCGACCAACAAATGTTTTGAAGCCAACGTGAAGTCGGCGATTCTAATTCTCAACTCGTTCTGAAAATCATTTCACAGGAGAAATACATGTCCGATCCAACCATCCAGGTTCTGCCCAAAGGTCCATATATCGTCGCCGGCAAAGTCACTCTGCTCGACGCCAGCGGCGCCAAGATCGAAGCCGGAGAGAAGATTGCCCTCTGCCGCTGTGGAGCATCCACCAATAAGCCCTTCTGTGACGGAACCCATTCCAAGGTCGGATTTGAGGCAGCCGCCGCGGCAGTTCCACAAAGCGCAGAGTAAAAAGTAAAAGCTTTCGCTGCCACCGCTATGTCTCAAACTAATATGTTGCCCACCCTATTCATTCCTCACGGCGGTGGTCCATGTTTTTTCATGGAGTGGAATCCGCCGGATACCTGGAAGAAAATGAGTGCGTGGCTAAGCGGCCTCGGCGCCACGCTGGAGGTGGCGCCGAAAGCCATTGTCGTGATCTCCGGGCACTGGGAGCAGACTGAATTCTCGGTGACCGGTTCTCCGCATCCTTCGCTGATCTACGACTATCAAGGCTTTCCGCCGCATACCTATCAACTGCGCTATGACGCGCCCGGATCTCCAGCTCTGGCGCAGCGGATAAGCGATCTGTTGAGTCAAGCCGGATTCCCCGCGCATGTCGATCCAACGCGCGGCTTCGATCATGGAGTATTCATTCCATTCAAACTGATTTATCCCAAGGCGGATATTCCAGTCGTTCAATTATCTTTGCAAGCCGGACTCGATTCCGCAACTCACATTCAGGCAGGCCGCGCTCTTCAGTCGTTACGCGAGCAAGGGGTGCTCATGGTGGGCAGCGGGATGAGCTATCACAACCTGCGCGGATTCGGCGACCAGTTCGGACCGGCTTCCGATGAATTCGACGAGTGGCTGACCAGCGCCGTCTGCGCCGGCGATGCCGAGAGCAGAAATAGCAAGCTGAAGCAGTGGCAGACTGCGCCGCACGCGCGGCTGGCGCATCCGCGAGAAGAGCATCTGCTACCGCTGATGGTAGCCGCCGGGGCTGCGGGTGAGGATTTGGGGCGACGAATTTTTAGCGATCGGGTGATGGGCGTGACCGTTTCGGCCTACCAATTCGGTTGACTTAGTCCACGAACTTAGTCTACTCTGGCGTTATGGAAGTTAATATCCACCAGGCCAAGACTCATCTGTCCCGGCTGTTGCAGCGGGTAGCTGCGGGAGAGCCGGTGACCATCGCCCGCTCCGGCGTCCCGGTTGCGCGTTTGGTCGCGGTGGAACCGGCAAAAACCAAAATCCGGCCCTTGGGCATGGACCGCGGCAAGATATGGATCGCAGACGACTTTGACGCCCCGCTGCCGGACGACTTGCTAAAAGCATTTTACGGGGGAGAGCTTCCAAAGCTGGAGCCAAAGCGGCGGAAGAAAAAGAGATGAAGTATCTGCTCGACACCATGGTCTGGCTGTGGAGCCTAGGGCCGACAGATAAGATCGGCAGCGCAGGTCTAGAAGTTCTCGCGGATGGGGGGGAAGAAGTCTATCTCTCCGCCGCCAGTTCGTGGGAAATTGCAATCAAAACAAAATTAGGAAAGTTCAAGCTGGCAGAAGCGCCGGGCCGTTATGTTCCAAAGCGTCTCGCCGAGCAGGGAATCCACTCCCTGTCTATAACTCAGCGACATAGCCTTGCGGTTTACGATCTGCCACGCCATCACGACGACCCCTTTGACCGGTTGATCATCGCACAGGCCTTGGACGAGGATATGGTTATTCTCACTTCGGATCGGGCATTTAGAAAGTATCCGGTTCAGGTGTTATGGTGCGGCAAATAAGCGCAGCGAAAAAAAAAGGGACGCGACGAATCGCGTCCCTGAATTCCTGCTTGCTGAAATCTACACCGCAACCGGCTGCTTGCTACGCACCGGAACCGGCGTGAGCCAGCCGTGGCGGTCTTGTTTTTCTCCACGGACGACGGCGTAAAACTCTTTCTGGATCGACTTCGTGATCGCGCCGATTCCGCCTTTGCCGACTTTGATTTTGTCGACGGTGCGGATCGGGGTGATCTCGGCCGCGGTGCCGGTGAAGAAAGCTTCATCAGCGATGTAAAGCATTTCGCGCGGGATCATTTGCTCGACAATCGGAATATCCAAATCGCGCGCGATTTGCAGAACAGAGTCGCGCGTAATCCCAGGCAGCACCGAGTTGCCCAGCGGAGCGGTGATCAGCTTGTCGTGGTGCACGATGAAGACGTTCTCGCCCGAGCCTTCGCTGACGAATCCGTTCACGTCAAGCGCAATGCCTTCGGCGAATCCGTTCACGATGGCTTCCATCTTGATGAGCTGCGAGTTCATATAATTCGCGCCCGACTTCGCCATCGCGGGCAGAGTGTTCGGAGCGATACGCGTCCAGGAAGAAACGCAGGCATCGCATCCATCATTCTCTCCGCCCAAATATTTTCCCCACGGATAATTGATGATGTAAACCTCGGTCGGCGAGTTGAAGGGGTTCACCCCCGCCTCACCATAGCCGCGCAGAATAATCGGACGCACGTAGCATGGCCAGACGCCGTTGCTGCCAACGGTTTCAAGCATGGCTTGCACAATTTGTTCGCGCGTGAAATCGACGTCGATGCGGTAAACCTTGGCGGAGTTCAGCAGGCGCTCGATGTGCTCGTGGGCGCGAAAAATCGCAGGGCCCGAGGGCGGCGCGTAGCAGCGAATCCCTTCAAACACGGAAGAGCCGTAATGCACCACGTGCGACATCACGTGAATCGTGGCTTCATCCCAGGGGATGAGCTTGCCATTGTGCCAAATGTTTTCAGACTTCTGAATCGCCATGCGAACTCCTTCAGCTGCGGTGTGGATTGCGTAACGAGGCTGAATCGTTCCTCTGGCAGCGGGGCGAGGCGTAAAAACCCAACCAGCGTTACAAGACATTATAGCCGAGGCGGTCATTGCAGCAATCCGTGAGCGCCGCGGCGCCACAACTCATGTGGGGACAGCCGCCCTCGGCTGTCCGGCGGCGCGGTGCATCGAGCCCGCAGTTGGCGAGGCGCGTAGTGCGGTACCTCTACCAGATCGTCTCTACGACTTTAGATTGCTGGATGCGTTTGTCGGCTGTGACCAGTGGGATGCCTTCGACCATTGCGGTGGCGGCGATCAGGCGATCGGCGGGGTCTTTCGGAAATATGGCTGGCAAGCGCACCGACAAGGCAGCAATTTCCGGCGTAACCGGGCGGAGGATGGCGCGCCCCACAAGCTCCTGAACAAACGCTTCGACGCTCACGGCGACAGCGATCCGACCGTTATGTGCGAGCCACGCTAGCTCCCACACCGTGATGTCTGCAACCGCAATGCCGCCGTCATGTCGCCCCTGTTCCTGCTTCGACTCGAGGATAGCCTGCCGCGCGCGCTTGGATAGCCGCTTGGAATCGTTCGCCATCCAGTAAAGGATGTGGGTATCCAGCAGGATCACTGGATCGCCCTCATTTGTTTTCCCAGTCCTCGGCAGGAGTGACGGGTCCAACGATATCGCCGATTTGCTTCGCTTTTCCCGCCATGTAGTCGAAGATATCGTCGGCACTATTTTCGGCGGGAACTAGCTTCACCACGGGCTTGCCGTGTTTCGTAATCACCACAGGCTCGCCGGTCTGTGAAACTCGATCCATGACGGCGAGGCACTGGGCCTTGAATTTTCCGGCGGGGATCTGCTTCATAGTGGTCATAATATTATGACCACTATCGGCAGTCAACTGAATAGCACTGCGGCCCGATGAACCTGGGCCGCTGGACAGCCGAGGGCGGCTGTCCCTACATGTTCGGTGGCTGTCCCTACATATTCCGCGGCAGTCCCTACATGAGTGTCTTAGCTTAGAAGCAATTCAGCGGGTGGCGGCGGGTATGACCACTGGCGTGAGACTGGCCTTGATTGTTGCGCCCGGCAGTTCGTCCCCGCGAAAATACTTATCCTTCTCTTTCAAGTCCGCCGCTTTCATCTCGGGCATGGCTTCATACGGCTTCGAGTAGTCGTTGGCGGCATTCCAGAATAAGAAGCCGATGCCGCCTTTTTCCTTCGCGGTGGCGACCTGCACCTTTATGTACTCCGGCGAATAGGTTTTGGTGCGCCAGCGGAAGGCTTGCAGCCATGGCCGGATGACCACACCACTACCCTTTGTAATCTGCTCGAAGCGCTGCATGGATTCTCCGATGAAGCGTTCGGGAGCGTCGCCGGGATGCTCGATGTTATCCATGCCGAAAAAGTGTGAAGGGTAGATCATGGGCGAGAGCACGTCGCAATATTTGGCCATGCCGACGATGTCCTGCCCTGTATGGGCGAGGTCGACGGGGCGCTGCCAGGCCATAATTCCGAAAACGTCGAGGGAGAGCAGAACTCCGGTGGGATGGAGTTCCGCGTAGGCTTTTTGCAGGAAGTTGACGATGACGTCGGAGCGCTGCCATTTCCCATCCCGATGTTCGGTTTGAAAAACGAAGCTGGCGTCCTTCTGGTCGCCTTCGGCGGGGAAGCGCACGTAGTCGAATTGAATTTCGTCGGCTCCGGATTGGGCTACGAATTTGGCGAGGGCGATGTTGTAGTCCTGAACTTTAGGATTCGAGGAATCGGTCCAGACCAGCTTGCCGTTTTCACGCCACGGCTGCTTGTTTTTTCGCGACTGCACAGCGAGTTCGGGATGCCCAACCACCAACCGCTCGTCGCGGAAGATGGCGATACGGGCGATGGCGTGCATGTTTTCGGAGTGCAGGAAGCGCACAAACTTGGGCAGGTCGTGGATATAAACCTGATGCTTGCCGAGCAGCGGATGCTCATAAGGGATGTTCACGCTGCCGTCGGAGTCTTTAATGTCAAAGACTACGGCGTTGCCGCCGACTTCGCGCCAGTGGCGGATGATGCGGAGTCCATGATCGCTGGCGGCCATGATGCCGGTAAGGTAAATGGCGCGGACCTCAAAATCTTTAGCCACGGGGACGGTTTTCTCGACGATGGGCGCGGGGAGAATTCCGGGGATGGTGATCTGTTCGCCAGCCTTAAGAAGGTTGCCGGAGCGGTTGCCATCGTCTTTTCCGTTCACCCGACGGATGGCATCGGCCAGTTCCGACGAAGTTAAGTATGCAGTTCTCTGCAAATACTTATGAGAGATGGCGGGAATGGTCTCGCCGCGCTGGGCGGTATAAATTTCCGTGGAGGAACTGGGCAGCGACGACGTCCGCGATGAAGTATCCGTTTTCACTGAAGTTGAAACGATGGACGCGGGCGTGAGTTGCGGTGCTTGAGAAGCCGCGACTGGCACGGGTTGCGGACTCTGTGGCTGGGCGGCGAAAGCTGAGGAGCGGGTTGAGTTCAATCTTAGAGCGGCGACTCCGAATACGACACACGATATGGCGGCGATGCTGAGAACAGACGAGCGGCGCAAAGTTTCCTCCAGGGATTCCCTGAGCGCGATGCTATGCCGCGGTTGCGCGAGAGGCTAGTTACTCCCGGTCATCCCCCTTTTGTTCTTCGACTTGTTCGCGATGCTTTCGTCCACGATGAGGCGCCTCCGACATTAAAAGTCAAAACCTTCAACACAGAGAACACGGGGGCTCACGGGTTAGCCCCTGAGTTCCGCCTTGGGTCGGAATTGAGATTTCCTCCTTGCGCAAAGTATTTCCCTTCCGCATTTCTCCGCGCTGTTCTAATATTGCCGCCGGCCATCTAAATCCAGCCAGATACAGGGCTTTCGAGCGGTCGAGCAATGCACAGGCGGGTGGCCAGAAGCTTGCTTAATCCGAGACAGCCCCGGACGCAATCGGGTAAGCCGAGCGACTCGTTCCAAATGACAAAAATTGTCAACCCTGGAGCGGTGGGGGTCGCGAGAGACCAGAGGCCCGGGCGAGCAGGCAAAAGCCGAACAACACGGCTGAGATAGGAAAACCAAAAATCTTATGAGAACGAATCTGGCTACAGTGCTCGATCCGAACCGTCGCAGCTCCGATGCTGGGGAATTCGAAGCCGCGCTACGCCGCCGAATCGTGGGGCAGGACCAGGCCATCGAGAAGGTCGCCGAAATTTACCAGATGTTTTTGGCCGGCCTGAATGCGCCGGGGCGCCCGGTGGGGAACCTGCTGTTCCTGGGGCCGACCGGTTCGGGCAAGACGCGCGTGGTCGAAGCCATGGCGGAATCCTTGTTCGGAGATTCGCATGCCTGCATCAAGATCGATTGCGCTGAGTTCCAGCATTCGCACGAGATTGCAAAGCTGATCGGTTCGCCTCCCGGATATTTGGGACATCGCGAGACTCATCCGCTGCTGACGCAGGAAGCTTTGAACCAGTGGTTCACCGAGAAGCTGAAGCTCTCGATTCTGCTCTTCGACGAGATCGAGAAGGCCAGCGACTCGCTCTGGCAACTGCTGTTGGGGATTTTGGATAAGGCCACTTTGACGCTGGGCGACAACCGCCGCGTCGATTTGTCCCAGTGCATCATCATCCTGACCTCGAATCTGGGCGCCAGCGAGATGACGAACCTGGTTGACGGCGGATTTGGTTTCGCTCCGAAGGCCGTGGAAGTCGATAACAACTTCGACGACAAGATTCAACGCACGGCAGTTGATGCTGCGCGCCGCAAATTTACGCCGGAGTTTATGAACCGCATCGATAAGACGGTGGTCTTCAAGACTTTGCGCGATGAACACTTGGCGCAGATTCTGGAGATCGAGCTCGGCATGGTGCAGCAGCGCGTGCTGATGGCTGCGGGTACGAACCAGTTTGTCTTCAACTGCACTTCGGGCGTGAAGCAGTTCTTGCTGAAAGAGGGAACCGATCCGCGTTACGGCGCGCGTCATTTGAAGCGCGCGATCGAACGGCACCTGGTGTTTCCGCTGGCGAATCTTGTCGCTACCGCGCAAGTAAAGCTGGGCGACTTTGTGCGCGTGGATATGGCTTCGGAAAATCAAATGATCTTCGTGAAGGAAGCCGAGAACACCATGGCACCGGTTTTGCTTGAGCGCTATGGAGCCGCTGCCGCGAATATGCCGAACGTGCGCGCAGCCCGCACCGCAGTGAATGGCCGCCGCGATCTGGGAGCCAGTCCCATCGCAGACATCAAATAAATTTTGGCGTGTTGGGTTCGCTGGACCGCATCTCGCGAGCCTTCTTCGTTCAGTCGCCGGGGAATCTTCCGGCGACTTTTTTATTGTGGCTAAAGGTGCGAAACGATGAGCAGGCTACCTGCGATGGCGAGGAAATCCTCTACCAGCGCGACGGCGAAATCCGGAAGATGCGCTCGCTGAACCAGAGCTCGTCGAGCGTTGTACCCAGCGAACGTTCCTACCACCGCGCCCGTCAGGCCGAGCAGCGCAGGCGCAAAGACATTCTGTCCGGCGCTGATTGCTAAGGCGACTCCGCACAACGAACCGAAAACCGCGCGAGCGATTAATCCTAAAGGCTCGGTGCGGGCCGGAGTCTTGGGCAGTTTGTCCCCGATCAGTTCAAGGACCGCCAAAACCGTCAACACAATCAATGTTGCGCGATTGTCGAGAAATGCAAACTTGGTGCCGGCAAAGTTTAACCATCCGAGATGTGCCGCCCAACAGACCGCCGCGGGCGCGGTCAGCGAGCGTAGCCCGTTAAGGCCGCCGAGAAGGAAACAAAGTAGAAGTAATGTCATATGTGTTCGTGCTCAGGGAATAATAATGATCTTCCCGGCGATTCCGCCACCCTCGGCGAGGCGGTGAGCTTCCTGAATATCCTTCAACTTCATCGTTTTTGCAATCGGGATGGTGAATTCTTTGCGCGCAGCATCTTCCGCCAACTGGTGCAGACGCGAAGGGTCGGGCTGCGCCATGAGGGCTTCGACGCGAATGTCGTATTGATCAGCTCCTTCCGGTTTTCCCACAACCGAGCCCAGCACCCCGCCCTTGCGGATGGCCTTGAGCAGTTGCTGGATGGTCTTGCCGTCAACGGTATCGGCGATGGCGTCGAGATCGTGCAGACGACTGATTTCTTCTTCGCTGTCGATTGCGACCACCTGATCGGCCTTTAATTCGGCGGCTCGATCTTTTTCTGAGGCGCGCACTCCGGCCAAAACTTTTGCTCCATGTTTGCGAGCCACGTGGACTGCGCTTCGTCCGACGTTGCCGAGCGCTCCGGTAACAAGAATGGTCTGTCCGGATTGCGCCTTTACAGCACGTTCAATTAACTGCGAGCCTGTGGTGGTGACGAGCGGCAGCGCCGCCGCCTGTTCGAAACTCAAACCATCGGGGATGGGTGCGAGCACGTCAGCTTTGACCGCGGTGTACTCGGCATAGGTTCGATTCGTCAGTGCCATCCCGCGCATGCCCTCGGGAAAGCCGCTGACGTTGCGTCCCGCTTTTACAACTTCTCCGGCGAGGTCTCGTCCGAGAATGGCGGGAAACTCCAGCGGCATCCTGGCTTTGGCCGCGCCGCTGCGAAGTTTGTAGTCGATGGGGTTGATGCTGGTGGCGCGCACTTTCACCAGCACCTCGTCCTCGCCGTATGTGGGCATGTCAGTTTCTTCATAGCGCAATTGCGAGGCATCTCCGTAGGCATAGAGCAGGACAGCTTTCATGGAAGATTTCTCCTGCATGTCAGATGCGGGATGACGGAATTGCGTCGCGGGGATTTGTGACAGGATGATTTGTGACAGCAGGAATCTATGAGATTGGCGGCGAGAGCGGCGGATCGAAAATCGGGGGGAGTGAGAGCGCGGCTTAAGAGCACCCAGGAGAGAACTTTCCGTTTGCGGCTGGACGCGGATTGGCCCGATTGACAGGCTTCTCGGGCGTTCCTATACTTCTGATCGCCACGAAAGCCTCTCCCCGGAGAACAACTATGATGAAACGATCGCTGATTCTTTTTCTGCTCGCTGGCTTTTCGACTGTCAGTTTGTCCCAGGTCAACCCACCCACTTTTACTCATCAACGCAGCAACACGAAGCAACTTTTGATTGCGGTCAGTCCGGTGAACTCGCAGGTGGTTTGGGCCGCGGGCACGGGCGGAACCTATGTGGTCACAACCGATGGCGGGAACACGTGGAAAGCCGGAATGGTTCCGGGCGCGGAAATGTTGCAGTTTCGCGACGTGCAGGGCGTGAGCGATAAGGT
>Ga0302320_10005635_pt1 | contig 28020 bp, 29 predicted proteins | sample Bog_T0_3_FD_202130 | JGI IMG/M metagenome (GOLD analysis project Ga0302320, IMG submission 202130) | Peat permafrost microbial communities from Stordalen Mire near Abisko, Sweden - Bog_T0_3 | ecosystem: Environmental > Terrestrial > Soil > Wetlands > Peat | place: Sweden: Abisko, Stordalen Mire...
GCTTAAGTGATTGAAACTGGAAGAGAAAGAATGGTCGGGGAGAGAGGATTTGAACCTCCGACCCCCTGGTCCCGAACCAGGTGCTCTACCAGGCTGAGCCACTCCCCGACTGTTGGAAAGGCGCGACTCTCATCGCGTTGAAGAGATTATAGCAGAGCGGCAAGTTCGCGCCAAAAGTCAGGTTGCTCCCTGCGTTTCATCGAAGGTTTCCGTCCGCGGTCGCGCCAGTCGGAACAAGATGTTCGCTGCATGGAGATGCGCGCCGGTCCATTTTTCTCCAATCCGCGGCACTGCCCAGGTCGCAAAAATCGAGCTTCCGAGCCCGTTGCATAGTGTTTCGCCAAGGCCGCCTTCTAGGGTGATGTGATCTGCCGGCAGGCCGGCGTAGTTGCTGTGATCGGCCAGCGCCAGTGCGAACCGTGTTGGATTCTGGCGGGATGCAAGGCGCCGCTGACCGTGGCGCCATTCCGGGCCGCATCGTTCCGGGTCTCGGTTGCGCGAGGCGCCAGACTTCAGCCACCGATTTTGCCCAAACCGATTCCGATAACGTATGTCACGATGCCCTCCACGGCACCCACCGCCGTCATCTCAAAACCGCTGCTCCACCACGAGCGGACCGTGATCAGCGATTTCGCGGCACCGACTGCAAAGTGCGCCGCCAGCGAGATGACCGCCGAGGAAATCACCGCCGGATATCCGCTCATGAAGAAGAAAGGAATGATAGGCACGAAGGCGCCGACTGCCGTGGACAGTGCGCCCGAACATGCCGAGGTCACCGGATTGCTCAGTGCTTCTTCGCTCAGGTTAAGGCGTTCCGTGGCCAGCGCACGCAGCATCTGGTCGGGATTCTCGGCGATGTGTTCGACGACGTGGTCGGCGTCATCCTGGGGCAATCCCTTGACCTGGTAATAGAGTGACAGCAATTCGCGAGCCTCGAGATTGTTCATCTGGATGGCCTCGCGCTCACGCGCCAGTTCGGCCTCGTAGATTTCGCGTTCGCTCTTGGCTGCCAGGTAGGCGCCGGAGCCCATGGACAGGGCGCTTGCGATCATGCCGGCAATTCCCGCCAGGAGTACGTAATGCGAGTTGCCCAAGGTCGCGCCCGAGACTCCCGAGACAATTCCGAAGATTGCGCCAAGCCCGTCGTTGACTCCGTAGATTGCGTCGCCAATCCATCCAGCCGCCTGTTTGCCGGAGTTGGATCGCTTGGCCAGCAACTCAGCAATGACCGTCTTCGGGTCGGCCTTTACCTCGGCGATGGCTGCCGCCGGGTAGTGATTGCGGATCAGGTCGCCAAGCTCGTGGTAGTGCTCCTGCTCGTCTTGTATGACATGATGCAGGATGTCGATGCTCGGCTGATCGCCGAGTTCGACGAGTTGTTTTCCGTAGCGAGCGATGTCGCGGCTTTCGTCGATCTCCAGGCGGCGCAGCGCCATGCCTGGACCGCCCACGCGGTTTGCCAGCCTGTCGGCGTCGCCAGCAGCCCTGCCGTCATAGTGCGGCGTGCTTCCGCCCAGATCCTGGATACGCTTGGCCCACAGCGCGGCGTGCCGCGCCTCAGCCTCAGCCAGGTTGCGCAGAATACGCTTACGGATTGGGTCGGAGTCACGCTCGGAGAATGCGTTATAAGTGTGGAAGCCGCGCATCTCGGCCTGCCAATTCTCCGAGAGCGCCTCCAGAATCTTGCTCGTGGCGGGGCTTGTCATCACCTGCCATCATACCTTCGGCAGCCCGGCGCGACAATTCAGCGTCCCCTCGTCAGGTCTGCAAAGAGGTACCTACCGCCGACTCGCGGGTTCGGGCCGCACCATCTTCGCGGGATCAACGACGTGGTCGAATTCTTCCTCGGTCACGTAGCCCAACTCGAGCGCGGCGGCCTTCAGTGTCAGGTCCTTCTCCATCGCATGATGCGCAATCTGGGAAGCCTTGTCGTAGCCAATCACCGGCGCCAGCGCGGTCACCAGCATCAGCGAGCGGTCGACGCTCTCCTTCAGCTTGCGCAAGTTCGGCTTCGTGCCTTCCACCAGAAACTTGCGGAAGTTTGTGCACCCGTCTCCCAGGATCGTGATCGAGTGGATGATGTTGTAGATCATCAGCGGCTTATAGACGTTCATCTCGAGGTAACCGCCGGCGCCGCCAAATCCCACGGCAACGTCATTTGCCATCACCTGCACGGCGATCATGGTCAGGGCTTCCACCTGGGTCGGGTTCACCTTTCCCGGCATGATCGAAGAACCAGGCTCGTTCTCCGGAATCATCAACTCCGCAAAACCAGCGCGCGGCCCGCAAGACATCAAGCGAATGTCGTTGGCAATTTTGTATAGCGAGACGGCCACCGTGCGTAGCGTGCCGGAGAGTTGCACCAGCGCATCGTGCGATCCCTGCACTGCGAATTTGTTCGGCGCGGTGATAAAGGGTAGCCCGGTCATGCGCGCAATCTCGGCTGCGGCCGCCTCGGCAAATCCCTCGGCTGCGTTGATCCCGGTACCCACCGCCGTGCCGCCCAACGAGAGTTGGTATACGCCCTTCAGTGCATCGTCGATACGTTGCACATCGTCGGCCAACAGGACCGCATACCCGGACCACTCCTGTCCGAGTGTGAGCGGCGTTGCATCCTGCATGTGGGTGCGTCCGATCTTGATAATGTCTTTCCACAGTTCGGACTTCGCCGCAATCGCATCGTGCAGCGCCCGCAGCGCCGGGAGCAGCTTCTGCTTCACCTGCAAGACCGAGGCAATATACATGACGGAGGGAAACGTGTCATTGGACGACTGTGACATGTTCACCTGATCGTTGGGGTGGACCGGAACCTTGCTCCCAAGCGCCGTCCCCGCCAGTTGCGAGCAGCGGTTGGAGATGACCTCGTTGACGTTCATGTTGAACTGCGTGCCGCTGCCGGTCATCCAGACATGCAACGGAAACATATCCTGATGCCGCCCCGCCAGAATCTCGTCACAGACCCGGACGATCAGTCCGCGCGCCTCGTCGCTCAAACGCCCGCCGGCATGGTTTGCGTTGGCCGAAGCCTTCTTGAGCAGCGCGTAAGCCGTGATCATCTCGCACGGAATCAAATCCCTGCCGATGCTGAAGTATTCGATCGAGCGCTGTGTCTGGGCACCCCAGAGCTTGTCGGCTGGGACCTGGATTTCTCCCATGCTGTCGCGTTCCGTTCGCATTTCCTTCATCGTGGCCGCTCCACTGCTCCTGGATTGCCGTACATGCCTGCCGAGAGACGCACCACATAAGGCGCGTTTCCTGAATGTCTCATTGTACGCGCAAGGATTTTTCATCGCGGCGCGCGACGCTGGACCGATTACCGCCAGTGCGGTGGGCCGTCCCGCTCAGGCGCCAGAGCCGGAACGAGGCGCACAATCCAGGTGTCCAACGCAAACCATCCCGGTCCAAAGATCAGGACCAGCAGCGCGGCGAAGAGGAACGTGTATGGGTCGGCGCCGTAGAATTTTCCGGGATTGCTGAACACCGCCTGCAGCGCTTCCCGGTCTGCCGTGAGATAGGCGACCAACATGTTCCCCGTGAGCACCAATCCGGTGACGCGCGAAGCCAGTCCCAGGATCAGCAACAATCCGCCGAAGAACTCAACGCAGCCGACAAACAACGCAGTTGGCCCCGGCGCGGGAATCCCCAGGTTCGTAAAGAACTGCGTGACATGCGCGAGGTTGTGCAGCTTCCCCCATCCCGTCTGCATGAACTGCCAGCCCCAGTACAGGCGCACCAGCAGCAGAAACGGTGACTGCGCCATGGAAGCTAACGAGGTAAACCAGCCGCACACATTGGCGAAGTTACGCGGTATAGTCGTCGAGCTCATGATGGCACCTCGCTTTTCATTTGGTCTGAGTTACAGAACCAGCCGAGGGCGGCAAACACTGCAAAACTATCGTGGATATGTTGCTGGCCTTGCTCGGGGTTGAGTGCCGATTCCGCGTAAGCGATCTCGACCGCGCCGGCGATCGACGTTCCTGCGGCGATCGCTTGCAACAGCCGGTACATCTCGGCGTCGATTCTCTTGTAATGCACCACCAGTTCAAAGCGATGCACCGCGAGGTACACAGGAGCTGACGATGCCGCGCGCTCGATTCTCCGGGCTGCGATTGCGCGCGGTGCGCCACTCCTGCGCTTGACGGACTCGCGTACCTCCAGCAGTAGAGTGTCGACTTCGTGGCTGCCTTCGAGCAGGCGTAAATGGGGTTGAACCTGCAGCGCGCTGTCGAGCCCGAGGGCGGCAATGCCGGCAAGGTCCAGGGGCTCACGGCCGGCGGCGTCAAACGACTCGATCTCCGCCCACTCGAGTTTTGCCATGTCCAGAGCGATGCCATAATGTGGCCCGGCCAGAGCAGGATTGCGCTCCATCCAGGCGGCAAGATTCCTGCCTAGATCGCGCATGGTGAATGACTCCGAGGGGCAATCGTCGAGATAGCCCCGGCGCAGCACGTCAAACTGCTTCGCCCCAAGCAACGCGCGCACGCCCGGAAAATCTTCACTGAAGGCCTCCAGCACGCGAGACCAGTACGAGCGGTTGTAGATTTCGAGGCGCTCAAAACTACTGAGGCGTGAATTCGGCTTCACCAGCGCGACGCCGTCCTCGGAACCGCGCTTCATATTGTCGCGCGAACTCAAGGGCCGCATCACGGCCCGCGCCATGGTGCGCTGGAACTCAAGCAGCGCGGTCATGATTGCACTCCGACCAACTGACGTTCTTCCCCCACGCGGGCGGCGCGGGTAACCGCATCGAGATACTTCTTGGCCTTCAACGCCTCGTTGTGAACTTCTTCAAACGGAGGAATGCGATCGTCCCACTCCAGCAGGGTAGCCGTTGGCCCGGTGCGTCCCAGGGCGCGCTCGTACAGCTTCCATACCGGATCGATCACCGGATGATCGTGGGTATCGAGAATGAAGCGCTCGTAGCGCGAGTGTCCGGCAATGTGAATCTGCGCGACGCGTTCGGCGGGGATGTAGTCCACGTACTCTGCCGGATCAAAATCGTGATTCATGGAGCTGACGTAGATGTTGTTGACATCGAGCAGAATGCCGCAGTCGGCGCGCTCCACCACTTCGGTCAGAAACTCCCACTCGGTCATCTGCGAGTCGTGAAACTCCGCGTAGCTGCTCACGTTTTCAAGCACCACGGGAACCTCGACGAAGTCTTGCACCAGGCGAATGTTCTCCGCGGCCACCTGCGCCGCCTCCCAGGTATAGGGCAGCGGCAAAAGGTCGTGAGTATAGCGTCCATCCACGCTGCCCCAGCAGAGGTGGTCGGAGAGCCACGGCGTTCCGGTGCGGCGCACCAGCGACTTCAAACGCATCAGATGCTCGCGATTGAGCGGCTGGGTCGAGCCGAAGTACAGGGAAACTCCGTGCTGCACCACCTTGTACTGCTCCAGGATGGAGTCGAGGATCGCCAGCGGACGCCCTCCGTCAATCATGTAATTTTCCGAAATGATCTCAAACCAGTCCACCACCGGCTTCTTCTCCAGAATGTGCTGGTAGTGTGGAATCCTGAGTCCAATTCCGATCCCATATTCCGTGAAGCCGTTGAATCGATTTGCCGGCATAGGCGCACCCTTCTTGCTGAGAAATCAGGAGGACCGGACCAGGCCGGGCCGGTCCCCTTGTGGTTGCGGAGTTTGCGATTAAGCTGCCTTAAGTTTGGAGCCGTCGGTGGCGCAGCCGCCCTTGCCCTTGCAGGAGTTCTGGCCCTTGCAGCCGTTGTCGCCGGCCTTGCAGCCGCCCTTGCCCTTGCACGAATTCTGGCCCTTACAGGCGTGCTTTTCGGTCTTGGTATCGTCGAAGCTGGCGGATTGGCCCAGGGCGCGCGTCAGGCTGTTGGCGCCGGAGTTGGCGGTGGTGGCCGAAAGAGTCGTGGTGGCGCCGGCCAACAGGCCGGACATGGCAGCGGTCATCAGCAGAGACTTCATCGTAGCTTTGGTCATTGGAGTTTTCCTTCAAGTGGGTTGAGTTGCGTTGCTGTGTGATCGGCGCTGGGTTGCCGAGTGTAATGCCCATTGGAGTTGATGGAGACCGGAAAGTTACATAGGAAAATGAAATTCTTTTTCAACATTAATCCCGTTTCCCTGTAACTTTCAGGTCGATGTTCGCGTCTTCTCAATTAGCGGCAGACTTTTGCCCGGCTGCGCAAGGCAGGTACGTGGATTCAACGATCGATCCAGGCAGGAAGCAATCGGCGGCAGATGCGGGAGCCGCGGCGCGTGAGGCCGCGATGATCGCCCGCATTCTCGCTGGCGAGCGAGAGCTGTTCCACGAACTCATTCGTCCCTACGAGCGCGGCCTCTATCTCGCAGCATATTCCGTCGTTCAGCATGAGGCGGACGCCGAGGACATCGCCCAGGAGGCCGTGATCAAAGCGTATAAAGGCCTGAAAAACTTTCGCGGGGAGGCCCGGTTCAACACCTGGCTGATGGCCATCACGCTCAACGAGGCCCGTAGCCGCCGGCGCAAGACGAATGGCGAACCGCTCGACTTTCTCGACGACTGCGACGAATCCTCTGGCGATTACACGCCGTCGGTGCTCGCCGACTGGCGCTACATCCCGTCGCAGGAGTTGGAGCGCAAGGAACTGCGGCAGGCCTTGCGGGAGGCAATCGCCCGGCTCTCGCCCGAGCACCGTGAGGTGCTCATCTTGCGCGACGTTCGCGGCATGAGCATTGCCGAAACCGCCGCGGCCACGGGCGTCAACGAGGGCCTGGTCAAGGTTCGTCTCTTCCGCGCCAGGATCTCCATGCAGAAGCTGCTCGCACCGAAGTTAGCCCCCAGGCAGCGTGGATTTATGGGCTGGCTCACCCGAAAAGCTGGTGCTCAATGACCTTGGATTGCAAACACGTATGGGCGCAGGTTTCCGACTACATCGACGGATCGGTCAGCGCCGAGATGAAGCAGGACATCGAGCGCCATCTCGCCCATTGCCGTTACTGCTCGGCCGTACTTGATTCCACGCGCAACATTCTCGTGCTGGTCGGCGACGAGCGCACCTTCGAGGTGCCGGTCGGTTTCGGCGAGCGCCTGCACGGGCATTTGCAGGCGTGGATGGACTCCTCCACCCCGCGCCCATAGCTTTTCTTGCGATGGTTTTCTGCGCAGCGGGCAACCATGCAGCGGGAGACTTCCGAGCGCGCAGCATAAGAAACGGGACCTTGCGGCCCCGTCTTGTTTGCGCTGTCGTCAAGTTTAGAAATCCCGGCGCAGGTCCATCCCTTTGTACATCCCTGCCACAAAATCTCCGTAGCCGTTAAACATCAGGGTGTCGCGTTTGAATATCTCTCCAATGCGGCGCTCCTTGGCCTGGCTCCAGCGCGGGTGGTCCACCTGCGGATTTACGTTGGAGTAGAAACCGTACTCATCCGGCGCGGCCTCGTTCCAACTGGTCATCGGCATCCGGTCCGTTAGCGTGATTCGCACGATCGACTTGGCGCTCTTGAAGCCGTACTTCCATGGCACCACAACCCGCACCGGCGCGCCGTTCTGGTTGGGTAGCGTTTCCCCGTAGAGGCCAACCGTGAAAAACGCGAGTGGGTTCATGGCCTCGTCCAGCCGCAGGCCCTCCTTGTAAGGCCAGTTGAGAACATTGCGCTGCTGTCCCGGCAGTTCCTTGGGGCGCGAAACGCTGGTGAAAGCCACGTACTTTGCCTTGGAGTTGGGCTGCACCCGATCCAGCAGCACCTTGAGCGGAAAGCCGGTCCAGGGTATCACCATCGACCAGCCTTCCACGCAGCGATGGCGATAGACGCGCTCTTCCAGGGGAGCGAGTTTCAGCAGGGAATCATAGTCAAGCGTTTGAGGCTTGTTGACCAGCCCGTCGATCTGCACCGACCAGGGCTGCGGATGAAAGCCGCCCGCGATCTTTGCCGGAGTTTCCTTGTCGGTCGAAAGCTCATAGAAATTGTTGTAGTGGGTCACGTCCTGGTACGGCGTCAGCTTTTCGCCGGTCGTACTGATGGGGCTCTTGCGCGCCTGCAGGCTGTTGCCCGCCAACGCGCTGACCGCTGGCGAGAACAGCTCGGAAAGCCGCTCCGCCGATAGCGCTACGGCTCCGAATCCAGCGGCCGCCACCAGAAAGCGGCGCCGATCCAGATAGAGTGACTTGGGCGTGATCTCGGAGGACTTGGGTTGATCCACTTCCAACTTCACGGTTGTCATCCTCCACTTCGGACGTGCCCGTCCTGCTATGTTCGACTGAAAATTGGGAGAAAAGTTACAGGAAAAGTTCGTTCGCCCGGAGCGCGCAGCGCAAGTCAGGGCCCTGACTCGGGATCGCCCGGAAGCCGGAAGCGAGACAGGAATGACCGTGGGAAAGCCTGGGCAGAGACTCAGGACTTCTTCAGTTCCACCAGGACCTGCCGGGCGATTTCCTTGAGCGTTTCAAAGACGCCCTGGCCCTGCGATGCGATCGACTCGAAGGTCGGCTCCTCGCGGCGGCGAAGCTGTTTTCTCATTTCGTCGGTCGGGAGCGCGTTGGGAAGATCGCGCTTGTTCAGTTGCAGTACGTAGGGGATCGTGGCGAAGTCGTAGCCGTGTTCCTGAAGATTGCGGATCAGATTTTCCAGCGCCTCGACGTTGGCATCGGCGCGTTCGGCCTGCGAATCGGCTACGAACACCACCCCGTCCACACCCCGCAGAATGAGTTTGCGCGAGGCGTCGTAGAACACCTGGCCGGGGACGGTGTAGAGGTGAAAACGAGTTTTGAAGCCGCGAATCGTGCCCAGATCAAGCGGGAGAAAATCGAAAAAGAGCGTGCGATCCGTTTCGGTCGCCAGTGAGATCATCTTGCCCTTTTGCTGCTCGCCCGTCTTGTCAAAGATATGCTGCAAATTGGTCGTCTTCCCGCCCAAACCCGGGCCGTAGTAGACGATCTTGCAGTTAATCTCGCGCGCGGCGAAATTAATAAAGCTCAATGAGCCCTCAACTGTGTCCTGAAACGGCGTCCGAACACCAGGGGCGCCGCAATCGGTCGCATCCGCCCAAGGGTTACAAGGCTGCGCAGGAAGTTCCGATCGCCGCCGCTGCCGCAACGCTGCGAACAGAGCAGATACTTGGGTTATATCACACCAGACAGGCGAACAACTTCGTAATGATTGCCCGCCGCTGGGCCAATCGGCATATGTCCCGAATCAGGTTCCTCAACAAGTAGGCGGACGGCCTGCCGTCGGCCGCCTGCTCCATCACTTCTGCGGGGCCGGATAGTAGCCTTCGCGGGCCGAGACCTTCAGGCTGGGACCGTAGCCGCTCACGCGCACTTCGATCCTGCGGTAGGAGGTGGAGGCGGTTGCCGACGTGTTGTACACCAGCGTGTACTGGCTGCGCGCCTCCTCCATGGCGCTTCCATACGCCGTCTCCAGGGCCTGCGCATTGAATTCCTTGAAAATTTCACCACCGGTTGCCGACGCAAACTTCGGCAGGATGTTGTTGAAGGGCTGCTTCGCCAGCGGCGGCGGCATCGGCAGGCGTATCTTGGAAACCTTATTGTAGACAGGGATGGCCGAAACGTCAGTTGCCACCCCATAGACGGTCACGTTATTGGTGAGCAGAACCTTCTTCACGTCGCTGTAGCTGGCGCGCGAGCCCGATTCGCGTCCGTCGGAGAGGACAAAGATGACTCGCCGGCGAGCTTTCTCGCGCCGCCCCAGATCGAGCGCGGCGCGCAACAGTGCGTCGTTGAGCACGCTGGAGGGCTCGGAATCCATCGGCGGCGCGTACTCAATCTGATTGCGCTGCGTGCCGGGATCGAAGACGCGGCCGTTGACCGAAGGTCCCACCGTCATGGGATTGTAGGCCGATGGCCCGGAACCACCGCCGTGCATCTGTTCCACGCGCGTCAAAGTACGGTCCGTGGTTTCGCCCAGCGCAGCCAGGTAATCCTGCTGTTGCTTCACCGTACTGCCATAAGTGTAGACGGCGATCTCGTCGAACTGGCTGAACGCGCCAACCAGCGCGGGAAACGTCTCCTTGAGCTTGTGCAGTATGATCTCCGGCATTCCAACATCTACGATGAGGGCCGCCGAGACCGGAAATGGATCGCTCGTGAAGAAACTGATCCGCTGCTTCACGCCATCTTCATAGACTGAAAAATTGTCCGCCGTCAGTCCGGGAAAGAGCCTGCCCCGGGCGTCTTTGACCGTAACCGGAGCCGGCACCGCGCTGACGTTGACGCGAATAATGCCGCTCGTCTCGTCGTATCCGCTGCTGGTGGTGTTGGCCACACGGTTCGACGGCACGATACGACCGCTCGCAGCGGGCGCGGGTGCCGCAGTGTCATTCTCGACCGCCGCTGCCGTATCCGCGGAACTGGCGTCGCCCGTCATCGGCTGGGTCTGGTCGGAAGGACTGGAAGGCGGCTCGGGCAGCGTGCGATTGGGCGAAGGCGCATCCGGCAGCGATTGTTGCTGGACAGCTTGAGGCTGGGGAGCGTCGGGCAACCCTTGCTGTGCGAAGCCAGCCAGGGAGAGCGGAAATAAGATCGAAAGCAAAGTTGCAATACGCCATGGGCGCCGCATTTTGGAAAGCCTCCGCGAAGTGCTGGTACCGATTTCAGAATTGCTGACCCGCAAACCCAACTCAAATTTCAACGTAGCCGCCAGACTCTCACAAGCAACGAATCCTGTGGTTCCGCAGGTAAATACATACTAGACTACGGGCGGACGGTCGAGAAGCCATGCTCACCCTAAGACAATCAAGAATACCCGCCATCTCGGTCCTCGTGCTTTGTTTGATGTTGTGGAGCGCCGCCCAGGCGCAACGTCCCCCCAAAGAGCCGCCCAAAGCATCCAATGCGCCCGATGACAACGGCTATTCGATGCCCGAGGGTCCCCAGCTGCAGGACAAAACCGCGCCGCCGGACCCGTCCCTCGGCGCCATCAAGGTGAACGTACAGGTTGTCAATCTCTACTTCAACGTCAAAGACAAGCGCGGGGCCCTGATTCCGAATCTGAAAAAAGAGGATTTCGAGGTTAGCGAGGACGGGAAACCGCAGACCGTCAAGTACTTCGCCGCCGAGTCCAACCAGCCCCTGACGTTAGGCCTGCTGATCGATACCAGCGGCAGCCAGACCCGCGTGCTGCCCATGGAAAAGGAAGTGGGCGCGGCCTTTCTGCGCGATGTCCTCACCCCCAAAGACCTGGCCTTCCTGATCAATTTCGACATCTCCGTGAACCTGATCCAGGACTACACCAGCGACCCCGCCCGGCTGCGGCGCGCCATGGACCGAACCGAAATCAACGACGGAGGCGGCAGCGGCGCGGGTGGCATCGCAGGTGCCGGACAGGGCACAATCCCGGTCCTGCGGCCGAAAGGAACGCTGCTTTATGACGCCGTGTACCTCGCCTCAGCCGAGAAGCTGCAGCGCGAGACCGGGCGCAAAGCGCTGGTCCTGCTTACCGATGGAGGAGACCAGGGCAGCGAGGAAACCCTGGCCAATGCAATCGAGGCGGCCCAGAGGTCCGAGGTCATCGTGTACGTGATCATGATTGCCGATCGCGGCTTCGACCGCTTGTACCTGGGCTCCGGAGGCGGTGCCATGCACAAGCTTGCCGACCAGACCGGCGGCCGTGTCATCGACGTCGGCAACGATCAGAAGAAGCTGCGCAAGGCATTCGACGAGATCGGCGTCGAACTGCGCAGCCAGTACATGATCGGCTACGTCCCGGCCAACGTCATGACGGATGGCAAATATCGCAAACTGGAAGTGAAGACCGTGGCCCCTGACCTCAAGATTCAGGCGCGCAAAGGCTACTTCGCACCGAAGGAATAGGCCCCTCGCCTACGGACGGTTCTTGGGCGCGTAATACCCTTTGCGCGCGCGCAGCTTGACGTTCGATCGTTTGGGCGTGTCGAGCGAGATCGCGCGATAGCGCCCGTCCGCCGCGAATCCCTGCGGCTTGTAGGCGATCACGTACTGGCTGCGCAGCTCGTCCTGGATCTCCGCAAAGGCGTTGGCAACCTCTTCGATACGGAGCGGGAAAAACACCCGGCCCCCGGTGGCTTCGGCATAGCGCATCAATACCTTGTCGCCCTTTTTGTCCTCGCCGGTCACGTTGGTGCTGATGACGTAAATGATGACTTCGGCGCGCAGCGCCGCTTCGATGGCTTCTTCGCGGGTATGCCGGCTCTGATTGTCGTCGCCATCGCTCAGCAAGATGATGGCTCGGCGCGCAGGGCCGCGCACCGGCGCGGTGCCCAGCTTCTCGGAGGCCTGCAGCACCGCGTCATTCAGGGCGGTGCCTCCGCCGGGGCGCAGCACGCGCACTCCGCGGGCCAGTGCGTCCGTGTTGTCGGTGTAATCCTGCGTCAGGTCAGAGGTGGAGTCGAAGCCGATCACGAACGCCCGGTCCGAGTTCAAACGCACAATCTGGTTGAGAAATTCAACCGCCGCATCCTGTTCGAAGCGGAAACGCTCGCGAATCGAATTGCTGGCGTCGATCAGCAGCCCCACTCGCAGCGGCAGTCCGGTTTCACTCTCAAAGGCCTCAATGCGTACTGGCGGTTTGCCCTCGTCGAGCAGACGTATATCGTCCTTCTTCAGGTCCTTGATGAAGCGTCCGTGCTTGTCGGTTGCGGTGAAGATCAGGTCAACCAGATCGACTTCCACTCCGATCCGAAACTCACCGTTCGGGGCCGGCTCCGGTGGCCTGGTCTGCGTCTGCGGGGCAGCGGGCTCCGGAGATTGCGGTGTAGGTGTGCCCGAGCTTTGCTGCGCCGGGGCGGGCGCGGCGACCGGTGAACCGTTCGCTGGCGGTAGCGTCGTGAGCTGCGCCGCATCTCCGGGCGTGCCGGCCATCGCGGGAGCGCTGGCTGCTGGGTCACCCTGCGCGGGCTTGGGCGGCGGTTGCGCCGGAGCTCCGGGAAAGCGCGGCTGCACCGCAGAAGGCGCGGACGGCAAATCCTGCGTGTTCTGCGCCGAAGCCGCAGGGCACAGCGACATTGCGGCGGCCAACAGAGCTGTAACCAGCTTGTTCATATCGCTTCAAGTGTATACCGGCGGCGCAACAGGTTGGAGGCGGCAATTCTGCACCAATCGCATGGCTTGCAGAAGCGGGAGCAGCGCCCGGCGTGGGACTCCCGTTCGATCAGACCAGTCCTTCCGACACCCGCCGCAGTTTCTCCAGGAACTTCTCCAGGTCCTCGGGCAGCGGCGCATCGAACTCCACCGCCTTCCCGCTCTTCGGGTGGGTAAAGTTCAGGTGCGCGGCATGCAGGAAGTTGCGCGCCAGCGACATGGTGGCTGCGCTCTCGCCGTGGGCGCGCGCCTTCTTGGCCTCCGTGCGCGAACTGATCGCATTCCCCTGGCGCTCGCGGGCCAGCGTGTTCGGCAGCAGAATCTGCGGCGCGCCGTACAGCGTGTCGCCGACGATCGGGTGCCCGATCGACGACAGGTGAACCCGAATCTGGTGCGTGCGCCCGGTTTCAATCCGCACCTCAACCAGCGCGAACCGTCCGTACGGGGTCAGCAGCCGCTCGATGACCTTGTAGTGCGATACCGCCGTGCGCGGCTCGATGCCCGCCGTGCTCATCCGCGTGCGGTTGCGCGGATCGCGTCCAATGGGATCGTTCACCGTTCCTGCGTCTGCCTTGGGCCAGTTCTGGACCAGCGCAAGGTAGGTTTTATGCACTTGCCGCGATGAGAACTGCTCCACCAGCTTGCGGTGCGCCACATCGTTCTTGGCCACCACGATCAGTCCGCTGGTGTCCTTGTCCAGGCGATGCACGATGCCGGGGCGCAGCTCGCCGCCGATGTCGCTGAGCTGGTTGAAGCGGAACAGCAGCGCATTCACCAGGGTGCCCCGATTGCGCACATCCTCGGCGCTACCCGAGCTGGCGTGTACCACCATTCCAGCCGGCTTGTTGACCACCGCCAGGTCCTTGTCTTCGAAGACCACCGCCAGCGGAATGTCCTCGGGAAACGCCTTCAGCGGAGCCGCCGCCACGCTGCCGGTGATTTCAATCAGCTCGCTGCCCTTCAGCTTGAGCGATGCTTTGGCCGGGCGTTCATTGACCAGCACCTTGCCCTGCTCCACCAGTTGCTGTACGCGCACCCGGCTCACGTCCGGGATGCGGGCGACCAGGTAGTGATCCAGGCGCAGACCGGCATCTTCGTCCGTCGCGTGAAAAACCGTCGGCGCCTGCGAGTCTTCCGTCGCGGGGAGTTCCACGAGAACTTCTTCGGAGTCAATCGGCTCGGACAGGTTCTCGGCTTGCGTTGCCTCTTGCGGCTCGGGTTCTGCGGCGTGAACTACTTTGCGTGCCATTCTATGAAGGATAGCAGGTAAGCAGGCCGATTAAGCCTTTTCGATGGCCGTGCCGATATAGGATGAGTTCGCTACCGGCGTTCTCTTATGGCCGCAATCAGACTACTTTCCGCTCCCGCCGACATGCCGCCCACCATCGAGGTGAGCAGCCAGCCCACCAGTCTGGTAGCCACCTCCGGCCTCTCGCTTGCCACCCGGACCAGCCCTCGAAGCGACGGCGCCCGCCTCAACGACAGTTATGTCTGGTCGGTCACCGCGAGCGACGATGGCTCGTTCCACTTCTATGCGGTGCCACGGAAAAATGCTGCGGACCTTTCTTCTAGCCCCTGGCAGGGCACGATGCCGTCGCAGACATCCATCTCCGCCTGGGCGCTGCCGCAGGCGCGCAGCGCTGCTGTCCAATATGCGCTCAGTGCAGGCATCTCCTCTGCCACCTACGCGCATTCCCTGGATGTTTACGCCTAGCCGCTAAGTTTGTCAGGACACATGCAGACCATCTACCGGATCGCGTGGGGCACTCCCCGCGTACCGGCCCCGGTTCCGGACGCGCCAAAGGAGCGCAGCGGGACGCGGCGAAGATAGATCAGGAAGCCGCTCACCACCAGTCCCAGGGCAATCAACTGCGTGCCGGTGATCAACCCGCCCAGCACCTCGCCTCGCCCAGGGTCCCCGCGGAAGAACTCAAAGATAAATCGCTCGATGCCATAGACGATCATGAACAAAGCGATGACCTGTCCCTCGAATTGCTTGCGCTTGCACAGCCAATAGAGGAAAGCAAAGTTGATCACTTCGGCCACAAACTCGTAGAGCTGCGTGGGGTGCAGCGGCCGGTTCAGCGGCGTGCCGGAGAAATCCGCGGCCCATTGATTATGAAACGTAATCGCCCAGGGGACATGCGTTTCGCGGCCGTAGCAGCATCCCGCCGCCAGGCAGCCAATGCGCCCTATGCCGTGGCCCAGCGCCACCCCGGGAGCAAACACGTCGGCAGCCGAGAGAAAGGGAATCTTCGTGCGCCGCAGATACCACCAGACGCAAACAATCGCCGCCAGCAGCCCGCCGGAAAATACTCCGCCGGATTGCAGCGTCTCCAGGCTGAAAATGCGCCCCGGCTCGGCCGCGTATTCCCGCCACCCTACCAGGATCATCAGCAGCTTGGAGCCGAGAATTCCACTGAAAGCAGCAATGCCGCCGAGGTTCCACATCTGTTCCGGATCGAGGCCGCGAAAGCGCGCCAGGCGGAAGATTACGGACAGACCGGTGATCATCCCCAGTGCGGCCAGGAAGCCGTAGGTGGGCAGGGCAAACGAGCCTATATGGAACAAATGTGGGAACACGTTTCTATTGTAGATGGAGAGCGGCGCAAGCAGAACACCCGCACCCGCACAGAACGTAAAAGCGACGGCGCGAAAAGCCGTCCGCAAGAAACCATGGGTGCCGGCCCGCGTGGCCGTGCAGAGCGGAGGTGCTGTGAACCCGATTCACCAGTGTGGGCGCCCTCCGAGGTCCTTTAGGCCGATCCAACTGGGGATCAGCACACCAGACCATTGTCGAGTCGAGCACCCTATTTAGAAATATCGGTTCGCAGTGGTGTACCACCCCATCACCAACTTTGCAGGCCGGCACCGTAGTGAGATAGATGCTATGAGAGAGCAGCCGGTCGCGCAAGGTACGGCGCGCGAAATGTTGGCAATCGGCGTGCTTTAATGCAAGCGCAGGACCAACTCTGGCCCGGTAGTTTCCACTCTTCGCCCTCGCCTATCTTCGTATCCCAGCTTGCTGCTCCGCGTGGCGTCATCCGCCTTACGCGCCGACGTCCGGAACTGGCACCGGGAAGCTGAACAACCGGGTGGCGTTTTCGGAAAGATACGCGCGCCGCGCCCCCGGACTCAGTGGTAACGCCTGTGCCGCCGCCACGGAGTAGGCCCAACCCTTGGAGGACGAGCGGAACAGCGCGCGTTCGCGTCCGTGCAGTTCTACGTACTCGCACAGCGTCCGATCCCGCTGCAAATCCTGCGGCTCCAGCAGAAACGAGATGCGCGGAAAACGCTGCATCAGCCGGAGGATGCTTTCCGTATCGCTCTGCGGCGGTGTCGCCAGCAGAATATCAAGCTCGGGAAAATCCGCAGCCACCACTTCCACCTCGTGCCGGTGATGCGCCCAGCCCTCGCGATCCGCAAAGTCCAGGACCACCGGCGATCGCAACTTGGCGCACAGTCCGTACAGCGGATACATGCGAGGCGCGTCCAGTCCCGAGACACAGCGTTCGGCCTGGGCATAGGCGCCGGCCAGTCCGCTGTAGCTCACCGCTTCATCGATCCATCGCAGACTCTCTCCGATGCGCAGCGGATCGTAGGCCGCAAGCCCGCGCAGTTGTTTGGGATTTCGCGCGACCGCGTTCACCACTTCGTACGTTCTGCGGTCCGCGCAATTCCAGTGGTGCTGGCATTCCCCACAGCCACCGTGAGCCAGCACCGCACCGCCGATCCCGCTGGCGTTCATCCGCGGAGTCAGATCCTCGGAGAACGGAAGACAGTCGGAAATCTGCGCGACAGCGCCGTTCTTGGGAATGCAGAAGAAAGCATCGATGATCGCGGCGTGTACCATGACGTACTCCTCAGAGGACCGAACAGCCTAGTATCGTTGCCCTCTACCTTGCAGTGACAGCGGTCACCGGCCCTGGCCAGCCTGCACCCGGTGAATGCCGCGCTGCGCGCTGCGCGGCCCGGCGGCCTGCACAACGGCCCGGCGAGATCACCGGGCCGCTCGCCATCCATTCTCTCTCGTGCATTACTTGTCGTAGTGCAGCAGTGAAAATACTTCATAAGGCGCGAGCCGCTTTCGCCCATTCAGGAAGTCCAGTTCCACAACGAAACTGAGCCCGCAGATATCGGCGCCCAGCTTGTTTGCCAGTTTCGCGGCGGCCTCCGCCGTGCCCCCGGTGGCCAGCAGGTCGTCAACGATCAACACCCGCTGTCCCGGCTGGATTGCGTCCTTATGAATCTCCAGCGTGTCGGTGCCGTATTCCAGTTCGTAGGTATAGCTCACGGTCTCGAACGGCAGCTTCTTCGGCTTGCGTACCGGGATGAATCCGGCGTTGAGCCGGTACGCCATGGCCGGGCCAAAAATGAAGCCGCGCGCCTCCATGCCCAGCACTAGGTCCACGTTCATACCCAGGTAGGGCGATGTCATGAAGTCCACCACGCGGGCAAAGCCGGCGCGGTCCTTGATTAAAGTCGTGATGTCGTAGAAGAGAATCCCCGGCTTGGGATAGTCGGGAATTTCGCGAATCAGTTTCTTGAGATCTTCGGAATCGGTCAGCGTCACGGACAAGGGATTCACCGGGTTTCTTCAATTTGAAATGTCTTGTATCCGCTGAACGGCGCCGCGTCATCCACCTCGACGCGATCGATGCGGGCCGCACGCGGTCCCGTCTTCAGCGTTTCATAGAGCGAGCCCAACTGCTCGTTGGTTCCCGAGGCCAGCACTTCCACCGCGCCGTCGTCGCAATTGCGCACCCACCCGCCAACCCCGATCAGCCGCGCTTCGCGTTCCACAAACCAGCGGAAGCCCACGCCCTGCACGCGGCCCGTAACCAGGTATCGGCGGAAGATTGCACTGAAAGCCATCGCCATCCTCAAACCATCACAGGAAAATGCGCGCCGCTTCGGAGGGCGCGCGACTCCGGAACTTTACGCGCGCGAAAGGTAGGTGCCTTCCGCGGTATCCACCCGGATCTTGTCGCCCTCGTTGATGAAGGGCGGCACCTGCACGATCAATCCAGTCTCGGTCGTTGCCGGCTTGGTCACCGACGAAGCCGTCGCCGACTTCAGCCCCGGCTCCACCTCCAGGATCGTCAGCTCCACCGTCTGCGGCAGGTCCACGCCCACTGCCTTGCCGTCGTGGAACTCCACGGTTATCAGCAGATTCGGCGTCAGGTAATCCACCGCGTCTCCCAGCGTGTCCCGGTTCAGCGCCGTCTGCTCGTAGTTGGCAATGTCCATGAAGAAGTAGTTGTCGCCGTCGTTGTACAGATACTCCATCTTGACCTCATCGACGGTGATCTTGTCGATCGCGTCGCCGGAGCGGAAACGATGTTCAAACATGGCGCCCGTGCGCAGGTTGCGCAGCTTGGCCTGGATGAAGGCGCGCAGGTTGCCCGGCGTGCGGTGCTCCACGGTGAACACCGAATGCAACTCGTTGTTGTGCTTGATAATCATGCCGGGACGCATTTGAGTGGCAAGAATCGCCATGGGAGTAATGCTCCAATCTGTCTCTTAGAAAATTACGGCCTTGGGCGGACAATGCCATCCCCACAGGCGGGTCGTGCCCTGGCCGCGTAACCCAGCCTCGGGCGAACAATCAATTTTACCTTGCCCACCTCAAGTTTGGGAACGACAGAGAATCGCCCGGCGCTTCCGCATTCTTGCCCGCCGTCCTATTTCCTCCCGCTCGATCCAAACCCGCCGTCCTTGCGGCTGCTTCCCGCCAACTCTTCCACCACTTCCACCGGCGTCGTCAGCACGGGGTAGGGAATCAGGTTCACCAGCTTGTCACCCGCGTGAATCTCCGCCGCCACATCATTCAGGTTTTCCATCAGCACCCGCACCTCGCCCCGGTATCCCGCGTCGATCACGCCTCCGGTACAGGTCAGCCGTCGCGCCGCCATCGAAGATTTATCGCGCAGCAGGGCTCCCAGCGGTTCCCCCGCCGCGGTCGTCAATTCGATGGCAATCCCGGTCGGCACCACGTGGTTGCCGCGCGCCGCAATCGTCACCGCCTCGCTGGCATAGAGGTCGTATCCCAGGTCTTCGCCCGGATGGGCAATGGTCGGTGCCTTGGCCGACGCGCAGAGTAGTTTCACTTTCAGCATTCGCTGAATATATCAGCCCAGCCGGTGAAACCTTGAACCCTCGAAACGAAACTTTGAAACCTTGAAACCTCGAAACCTTATAATTACTCCGTCATGTCCTCATTCCTTCCCGTCAACGAGCAACTGGCCTACCTTCGCAAAGGTTCGGTCGAGATCATCCGTGAGAGCGATCTGCGCGACCGCCTCGAGAAGTCTTTCCAGAGCGGCCAGCCGCTGCGCATCAAGGCCGGATTCGATCCCACCGCCCCCGATCTCCACCTGGGCCACACCGTCCTCATCCGCAAGCTCAAGCATTTCCAGGACATGGGCCACACCGTCATCTTCCTCATCGGAGACGGCACCGGCCTCATCGGCGATCCCACGGGCCGCAACGCAACCCGCCCCCCGCTCAGCCGCCAGCAACTCGACGCCAACGCCGAAACCTACAAGGCGCAGGTCTTCAAGATTTTGGACGAGCACAAGACCGAGGTCCGCTACAACACCGAGTGGCTGCTCAAGCTCGACTACGAAGCCTTCGTCCGCCTCACCGCCAAGTTCACCGTCTCGCAGATGCTCGAGCGCGAAGACTTCAGCAAGCGCTTCAACGAAGAGAAGCCCATCTCAGTCCACGAACTGCTCTATCCCATGATGCAGGGCTATGACTCGGTCGCCCTCGAGTGTGACGTCGAACTCGGCGGCACCGATCAGAAGTTCAACCTCCTCATGGGACGCAAACTCCAGCAGGATGTCGGCCAGCCGCCGCAGATCGTCCTCACCATGCCCCTGCTCGAGGGCCTCGACGGCGACCGGAAAATGTCGAAGTCCTACGACAACTACGTCGGCATCACCGAGACCGCGCAGGAGATGTTCGGCAAGCTCATGTCCATCAGCGACCTGCTCATGTGGCGTTACTACGAACTGCTCACCGACCTCACCATCGCCGAAATCGAAGCGCTCCAAGCCGCTGTGAAGGGCGGCACGCTCCACCCCATGCGCGCCAAGAAGGATCTCGCCAAGCGCATCATCGCCGACTTCCACTCCTCCGCCGAAGCCGAAGCCGCCGAGCAAAACTGGGCCAAACAATTCCAGAAAGATGAAGTGCCGGATGATCTCGAAATGGTCGAGATCGCTGCCTCCGAGGTCGGCGCTATCACCGACGGCATCGCCAACCTCAACCTCGGCAAAGTGCTCGCCCACGCCGGACTAGCCGAATCCAACAGCGACGCCCAGCGCAAAATCAAAGCCGGCTCCGTCAAGATCGATGGCGAAACCTGCAAGGAACTCTACCTGCAATCCTCGCTCCCGGCCGAAAAAGTCTTCCGCGTCGGCCGCAAGATGAAAAAGGTGGTTCTCAGGTAGCCCGGTGCCCCACATCTGCCGTCGTTAGCAGATGTGGGTCTGTTGCTCCTGCTTTTGCTCCCGACCTCGCGGTCGCCTCGTTCTATACTGTCCTCATGTTCGCCCGCAAAATCCGCGTCGAGTACGACAACGCCGGAACCCTCGCCGCCGCGCCCCTCCACTGGCTCGACAACTTCGCCATGCGCAACTTCACCAACGATGCCATCTTCGACGACACCCTCCCCGTTGCCGACGGCCTCATCGAGATCGGCTCGCGCGTGCCCCTCGACTTGCTCAACGACCGTCTCACCGACTGGTTCCGCCGCAAGGGCTATCTCGGCGCCGGCGCCGTGCTCCACCTCACCGAACTTTAGGTCCGCTTCCGTATAATCAACTCTGCCCCGTCATGCACGAACTGAAAGCCTTGTCCGAGCCATCCCGCACGCTTCGACCCACGGTTTGCGTGGTTCTGGTCGTGCTCGTCTGGCTTGCGCTCTATGTGCCCGGACTCTGGACTCCGCCCCTGCTCGACGATGCCGACTCGGTCCACGCCGAGGCCGCCCGCGAGATGATGCTCCGCCACGACTGGTCCACCCTCTACGTCAACGGCCTGCGCTATCTGGAAAAAGCGCCGCTACTTTACTGGGCCATGGCCGCCAGCTACGAAGTGTTCGGCGTAACCGATTGGGCGGCGCGTCTGCCGCTGGCCCTCGGCATGTTGGCCCTGCTGCTGGCCACCTTCGCCATCGGCCATTTCCACTTCGACGCCGCCGCCGGACTCTACGCCGCGCTCGCCCTTGGACTCTCCTTTGGCCCCTATCTCTACACCCGCATTCTGATCCCCGACATCCTCGTCGCGCTCTGGCTCACTCTCGGTCTGCACTGTTTTCTGTTGACCCTGGAGTCGCCCCGCCCGTCCTTCGCCGCCTGTTGGGGACTGGCCGCCGCCACCGCGCTCAACGTGCTCACCAAGGGCCTGATCGGCGTCGTCTTTCCGGCTGTCATCATTGTTGTTTATCTGGCGCTCACCCGCAATCTGCGCCATCTCCTGCGCATCAGGCTCGTTTCCAGCCTGGCGATCTTTCTCGCCCTCGCCGCGCCCTGGCACATCATCGCCGGATTGCGCAATCCCGCCGCCGGTTCCGCCAAAGGCTTCTTCTGGTTCTATTTCGTCAACGAACATTTTCTGCGCTACATCAACCAGCGCTTTCCCCGCGACTATGACACGGTCCCATTGCTGCTCTTCTGGGCCCTGGCTTTGCTGTTTCTGCTGCCGTGGTCGGCCTTTGCCTTCAAGGCGCTGGCCGCCGTGCCGCACCGCTGGCGCGAGTTGCCTTCGCTCGACCGCCGAGGCCGCGCCCTGCTGCTGTGCACCATCGCCATCCTGGCCGTCATCGGATTCTTCAGCTTCAGCAGCCGCCAGGAGTACTACGTCCTTCCCGTGCTGCCCGCGCTCGCCCTCATTCTCGGCGCGTGGCTCAGTCAGGAGCAGGGCTCGCCCGCGGATTCGCCCCTGCGCCGCGCCGGCCAGCGGATCGCCCTCGCCAGCTTCGTCGTTGCCGTGCCCGCGGCGCTTGCCGCGGCAGGAATGCTCTGGTTCTCCGAGCGCGTGCCGCCCCACAGCGAACTTGCCGACCTGTTGACCCGCAACCCATCCGAATACGCCCTCTCGTTCGGACACGTCTTCGACATCACGCCGCGTGCCACCGGGCTGTTTCGCCCGGAACTCGCGTTGATCGGGGCTGCGTTCCTATTTGGGACACTGGCCAGTTGGCGGTTGCGGCGGCGCAATCGTACCGCCGCTGCCAACGCGGCCCTGGCGCTGATGATGGTAATCTCTCTGCAGTGTGTTCACTCGGCCCTGGTGACATTTGCCCCCGTGCTGTCGTCGCGCGTACTGTCCGACGCGGTGTCGAGGGTGTACCGCGCCGGCGACGTGATTGTCGTCAATGGCGCTTATGAGGATGCATCGACGTTGAATTTTTACGGACACCTTCCGCTCCACGTCTTGAACTCGCGTGAGAATGGAAACCTCTACTACGGATCGCTATTTCCGGATTCGCCAGCGGTCTTCGAGGATGACGCATCGCTCGAACGCCTCTGGCGGGGCGCCGGACGCGTCTTTCTGTTTACCGAACAGGACCAGATTCCAGCCTTGCTGCAGCAGACCGGCTATCAAAGCATCGCGCGCAGCGGCGGCAAATTGATTCTGGCAAATCATTCATGACGCACCCAGGGATCATCCACGCAGCGGTTTTCACCTTGACTTCCGCGCTGTTCGCCATCACACCGGCCTCCGCGCTCTGGAGGACGCTGCTCGTCGTGGCCGGCGTTGGCACGGTTTCCTCCACCGTCTTTCTCGGATTGGTGCTGCTGGCGGCCGTGCGCAATCTGCGCCTGGCTCAGGCTCAGTCCCGGAATCTGGCAGAGGAGTCGAGCGACCCACTGCCCGCGGTCAGCGTCTTCAAGCCGCTGCACGGCGCCGAGCCTCGCCTCGAAGAGAATCTGGAAAGCCTCTTCCTGCAGGACTACCCGGCCTTTGAGATTGTCTTCGGATGCCGCAGCGCCACCGATCCCGCGCTCGCCGTGGTGGAGCGTCTCTGCGCGCGCCATTCACGTGTCTCGGCCCGCGTCGTACTCTCCGGCGATCCCCCGTGGCCCAGCGCCAAGGTCTGGTCGCTGGACAAAATGATCGCCACTTCGAGCAACGATTTCTTCGTCATCAGCGACAGCGACATTCTGGTCGGCCCCGATTTCCTGCGCAACGTAATTCGGCCCCTGTTGCAGCCGGAGAACGGTCTCGTGACCTGCCTCTACCAGGGCATTCCCGCCACCGGATTCTGGTCCAGCCTGGAAGCTCTTGGCATGTCCGTCGAGATGCCGGCCGGCGTTATTACCGCCGACATGCTCGAGGGGATGCAGTTCGCCCTCGGTTCCGTCATGGCCGTCCGCCGCGATGCCCTTGAGAAATGCGGCGGCATCGCCTCCACCTCCGAGTACTATGCCGACGACTTTGTCCTCGGCAACCGCGTGTTCGCCGCCGGATACAAGGTCGTGCTTTCGCACTATCGCGTCGGTCACGTACTCAGCACCCAGTCTTTCCGCCGGACCTTTTCCACCCAGTTGCGCTGGATGCAGAGCACCCGCTATTCGCGTCCCAAGGGACACCTCGGCACCGGCCTCACCTACGCCGTTCCCTTCGGACTGCTGGGCCTGGGCGCCGCCGCCGCGCTCGGTCAACCGCTGCTCGGCGCCGCCCTGTTCGCATGGAGCCTGCTCAACCGCATCGTCTTGTCGGTCGCCGTCGGATACGGTGTGGTCGGGGATCGCCAGGCATTGCGCCTCTGCTGGCTCTATCCCCTGCGCGATCTGCTGGGATTCGTCGTCTGGGTGGGCAGCTACTGCGGAGGCAGCAGCTTCCGCTGGCGCGGCGAACTCTACCGCTTCACTCCCGGAGGCCGCATCGTCTCCGTCAAGCGCACCACTGCCCCGCAACCCGACTGAACCCCGATAGCCGCAGGTGGCCACATCCGCCTTCTTCTCGCGAATGCGGGGTCGGAGCTACGCCCTTGTCAGCCGCCCATCCTTCAGATGAAACCTCTCGCCGCGCCACACAATCGTGTCGCCGCCAAAGCTGACGAACCAGATTGCGACTCCAACCACATCGCGCGCCGGAATCAGCCATAGGTCGCCAAGCGTCTGTCGGTCATCGAGAATCGGCCCGCACAGCACCCAGGCCGAGGCAAAGCGCGCCACCGCAACCACCGCCAGCAGCCCCAGCGACCACGCCGCTCCGCCTGCGCACAGCGCTGCGGCTATCGCCCACGGCAGGCCGAACGTCAGCAGCACTCCCACGTAGCCCCACTTGCGCAGATCGCGCACCGTGCGCGCCCAGCGCAACTGGTGCTCGAACATCGCGCCGAAGTCGTACTCCGGCAGAAAAGTTTCCACCACCGCTTCCGAGAGAACGATCTCGTATCCCGCCTCGCGGATCATCCGTCCCAACTCGTGATCGTCGGCCAGGTAATCCAGCAGCTTCTCAAAGCCGCCCATGGCCTCGGCTGCCGCGCGCGGAAATGCCAGCGTCGAGCCCAGCCCGAAGCGCAACCCGCCCTCCAGTTCCAGCGCGCACAGCACCCCTCCGGCAAAGTCGGTCGCGATCGTGACCGACTCCATGCGCGATGCCAGACTGCGTCCGCCCTCGGCCCGGTACAGCGCCGTCACCAGCCCAACCCGCGCATCCTCCATCGGCGCCGCGATCCGCCGCAGGTAGTCGCGCGGCACGCGAATGTCGCTGTCATTGATGACGATGTGGCCGTACTTTGCCGCGCGCATCATCTGCAGCAGGTTGCTGACCTTGCGATTGCTGCCCAGCGCCTCCGGACACACCATCAGACGGATGTCGCGTCCCGGAAACTCCACGCACAGGCGTTCTACCTCCGCCACCGCCGCGTCGCTGGCATCGTTGACCCCGAAGATGATCTCGTACTGCGGATAGTCCTGCACGCAGTGCGAGCGGAAGCTCTCATACATCTGCCGGTCGCTGCCGCGGAGCGGTTTCAGAATGCTCACCGCAGGCGTATACCCTCGCTCCGGGCCCAGCCGTGCCTCGCGCCTCCGCCCCAGGAAGCGCCACTCGCTCCACAACGAAAGCGCCAGGTATCCCAGCCCGCACAGGGCCAGCAGCGCAAACGGATACGCGGCGGAATGGACGAGAATTTTCAGCATGGCTGCCGCACCCAGCTTATCGGAAGAAGCCCGCGGGCCGAAAGTAGCGCCTCCGGAATCTCCCCTTTTCGTCGCCCCTCGATTTCAGGCATACTCAAAGGAGTTCAAGGAGAAACTCCGTTGCAGTGGAAACCCTGGCACCTGCCGGTCCTCATCGCCTGGATCCTCTTCGCTGCCTTCGCGCTCTATCGTGGTCACGAGGTCAGCGAGGGCTACAAGGCTTATCAGAGGCTGGGTTGTCCCACCTGTCACATCGCCGGTGGCGCACCCTCGCTGGAGCACGTGGGACGCAAGTATAATCGCGCAACCTTCGTCGAGTGGGTGTCGAACCCGGAGACCGTGTACGCCCGCCTGGGACGCAAGCCGCTCAATCCCGGCTACCAGCCCATGCCGCGCCTGCCCGCCTCGCACCGCGACGTCGAGGCGCTTTCCTGGTTTCTGACCGCCCAGCGTTAGGGCTCGCACCGCGGGCGCGCAATCGTCTCCGCACATAATCCGCATGGCTAGGAGTGATCGTGGTCTCGAAGGTGAAGTGGGTATTTATTTTGGCCATTGCCGGCTTCGCTCTCTGGGCGGCCTATCATGTCTACCAACTGGATCTCGGCCAGAGAACCTTTGCCCGCCTTGGATGCGCCAGTTGCCATTTCTCCGGCGGCGGACCCAACCTCAGCCGCATCCTGCCGCAGTATGACGAACAGACGGTCGAGGACTTCATCCGCGATCCTGACGCGGTGTACCGCAGACTGGGCCGCAAGCCGCTCAATCCGGGATTCAGCGTCATGCACCGGGTCAAGACCACCGATGTCGAAGTCCGCGCTATGGCAAAATATCTCAAGAGCTGGTAGCAGTCCGGAGGACGGCAATGTCGGCAATGCGCATCGCATCACGGTTGCTCGCCCACTTGGCGGCCTCGCTCCTACTCTGCGCCACGGTCTGGACGCAGGAGCCGCCCAAGCCTCCCGTCATCGCGTCTAACGCGCGCCTGCTGGCCGCCCGCCGCATCTTCATCGAGCACGCCGGCGGACGCCTTCCCAACGAAGTCATCGGCGACGCCTTTCAGGGATGGGGCCGCTACCAGTTGGTCGGCGACCCGCAAATGGCCGACCTCATCGTCTCCATCAGCGCCCCTGTCTCTGATTCCGGAGTGAGCGTCGGCGCCGGCGGAGGCCACGGCCGGCACGCCGCGACCGCGCCCAGCCCGGAAGTCTCGCAGATCCGTCTGGTCATCCTCGACGCCCATGATCGCGTCGTTCTCTGGAGTGGCCGTGAGCAGCCCAAGTCCGCACTGAAAGAGAAGCAGCGCGAGGACAACGTGGTCGATGCTTCCTTGCGTCTCTTCCGCAGCTTCCGCAACATCATCGAACCGGAGCCCGCGCCGTAGTCTGCATCCCAGCCCGCACCCCAGCTCGCACCGGGTTTTGCACGCCCTTCCACAAGCTTTCTGTGATCTACACAGGCTTTCCACAGCGCCCCTCTTCTTTTCCGTTCCGCGCCGCCGTCTCCCGTTGCACTCTGGAGTCAACGCAACGGTGCAGAGCAAGCTGCGTGGTGCTTCCCGGCTCGGGAGGCGGCGAAAGGCACTGCAGTATCCAGTAGGCAGGCGGCTTCCAGGTTTGCGGTGACGCGAGCTTTGCCATCGCCACGGCGCGAGCAATCGCAGCCGGCGACGAGCGCCCGCAGTCGCAGCGGCATCACTTGCCGTTGCTGGCTGCCGGGCGCGGCACGGGAACCGAACGTCAGCCGGGTGCCGCATTGCCCCTTGGCAACAGGGTCGCCGCTCCAGAGACGGAAGGGGAGCCGGGCGCGAGCCTCCGGGAACGGACCAACGTCCGCGGAGATCGTTCGCGCTCGAGGCTCCCAGGTTTCCGCTTGGCGGCGGGAGCAGCTCATCATACGCGGTACTGTGCGCCGTTGAAGGCCCGGAGAGGCGGCTGGCTTCTCCGGGCTTCATTTTCGTAAACGATTTTTCCGCCTTTGGCTGGAAGCGCTTACGTCCGTTCCAGCCGCGTTTCCACAGCTTCCGGATTGCGAGCGCCGTCCATGCGCAATACCATCCAAAGAGTGCCGCTATTGTTCTTGAGCTTTCTCCATGCCTCCTGCTGATTACAGTCTCGATCGCGGTCTTCCCTCCAGTCCGGAGGCCGAGCGCTCCATTCTCGGCGCAATCCTGCTCGACAACAACCTCCAGAACGAGGCGCTCTCGACCCTCAAGGCCGAGCATTTTTTCCTCGACGCCCATCGCCGCATCTACCAGCGCATCGCCGATCTCTCCGAGAGCAACCGGCCCATTGACATCGTCACCCTCACCGAGGAATTGCTGCGTTACAAGGAGCTGGAAGCCGTCGGCGGCGCCGGATACCTGGCCTCGCTCACCGACGGCGTGCCGCGCCGCTCCTCGCTCGAGCACTACGTCCGCATGGTGCGTGACAAGGCGATGCTGCGCAGCCTCATCCACGCCGCCAACTCCGTCATCGCCCAGGCCCTCGAGCAGGCCAGCACCGCCGCCGAGGTCATCGACGCGGCCGAGTCCAGCATCTTCAACATCTCCGAGGAGCGCAGCGGCGAGCAGCTCACCGACATCAAGAGCATCGCCCAGGAGTCGTTCGGCGGCGATCTCGACAAACTTTTCCAGCGTGGCGGCCGCGTCACCGGACTGGAAACTTACTTCAGCGATCTGGATGACATGACCAGCGGCCTGCAGAAGTCCGACCTCATCATCATCGCCGCCCGTCCCGCCATGGGCAAAACCGCCTTCGCCATCAACATCGCGGAAAACGCCGCCATCATGGGCCAGAAAACCGTCGCCGTCTTCTCCCTGGAAATGTCCAAGGAGGC
>Ga0302320_10005637_pt1 | contig 28015 bp, 20 predicted proteins | sample Bog_T0_3_FD_202130 | JGI IMG/M metagenome (GOLD analysis project Ga0302320, IMG submission 202130) | Peat permafrost microbial communities from Stordalen Mire near Abisko, Sweden - Bog_T0_3 | ecosystem: Environmental > Terrestrial > Soil > Wetlands > Peat | place: Sweden: Abisko, Stordalen Mire...
ACGAGGCGAACCTGCATCTCCTGCAACCTGCCGTGATTCCGTGAGTGCGCAAGAGCCCGTGCAAACACGCAAACTCGCCTACCTGCGGCCCGCGCGCATAAACTGGCAGTAGTCTCATGAAATCCTCCCGCCACATTCATCTCAGCGGCATCTGCGGCACGGCCATGGCTTCGCTGGCCGGCTTGCTTCAGTTAGAAGGCCATCGCATCACCGGCTCCGACAAGGCCGCCTATCCGCCCATGAGCGACCTGCTCCACTCGCTCGGCATTCCCATCCTCGAGCCTTACGCCGAGGCCAACCTCGAGCCCGCTCCGGACCTCGTCGTCATTGGCAACGCACTCTCGCGCGGCAACCCTGAAGTCGAGTGCGTCCTCGACCGGCGCATCCCTTTCACCTCCATGGCCGCGCTGCTGCACGAGGAGTTTCTTCCCGGCCGCGAGTCGCTGGTGGTGGCCGGCACGCACGGCAAAACCACCACCACCAGCATGCTGGCGTGGATCTACCAAGTCGCCTCGCAAGCCGCCCCCGCGCCAGAAAACCCCATTCAGGAACCGTCCTTCCTCATCGGCGGCGTCGCCGAGAACTTTGCCACCAGCTTCCAGCTTCGCCCCACGCGCACCTTCATTCTGGAAGGGGACGAGTACGACACCGCCTTCTTCGATAAAGGCCCCAAGTTCCTCCACTATTTTCCTGACGCGCTCATCCTCACCCATGTCGAGTTCGACCACGCCGATATTTACGCCGATCTGGCCGCCGTCAAAACGGCCTTCAAGCGCCTCGTCAACCTCGTCCCTCGGCGCGGCCTCATTGTGGCCTACGACGGCAGTCCCAACGTCACCGACTGCTTGCAGCCTGCGCTCTGCCGTATCGAGCGTTACGGATTTTCTGAATCCGCCGATTGGCAGATCCGCAACCTGCGCCATGAAAACGGCCTTACCCGCTGGGAGGTCTGGCGCGCGGGCGCTCCCTGGGCTGAGCTCGAAATGCAACTGGCCGGCGAACACAACGCGCTCAACGCCACCGCCGCAACCGCACTTGCATCCGGCCTGGGCGTAGCCAAAGAATCCATCCGGTCCGCGCTGGCCAGCTTCAAGAGCGTCAAGCGCCGGCTCGAAGTCCGCGCCGTCGTCAACAACATCACCATCATCGATGACTTCGCCCACCACCCCACCGCCATTCGCGAAACCCTCCGGGCGCTTCGATCCGTCTATCCGCGGTCGCGCTTGTGGGTGGTCTTGGAGCCCCGCTCCAACACGCTGCGCCGCAAGGTGCTCGAAGCCGATCTGGTCACCAGCCTGCGCCTCGCCGATCGGGTGGTCCTCGCCGGTGTCTACCAGCAGCAGCGCATCCCCGACGCCGAGCGGCTGCACCCGGAAGACGTCATTGCATCCCTCCGCGCCCAAGGTGCGCAGGCCGAACTGCACCCTGATGGAGACGCAATCGTCGACGCCATCGCCCCGCAACTCGCTCACGGCGACGTGGTCGCAATCCTCTCCAATGGCGCCTTCGACGGCATCTATGAGAAACTGCCCGCGCGCCTCCGGCAGCTCTTCTCCGGCGACGCCGAGCGGAGTGCGTCCGCATGATCCGCTCGCTCACCCTGCTGGCCGTCATGATGGTCCTTGGCATCCCCACGGCCATCGTCTGCATTCCCTGGGCCATGCTTACCGGCAACGCGCTGCCTCTCTACAACCTCTCGCAGCTTGTCGTCCGCATCGGCTACCGGCTCATCGGCGTGCGCATCGTAGCCACCGGCCAGCAGAACGTTCCCGCGAAAACGGCGTGCATCTTCATGGCCAACCACATCTCCAACCTCGACCCGCCGGCGCTGCTGCCACGCATCCCCGGCCGCACCTCCGCCTTCCTGAAAAGCTCGCTCATGAAAGTGCCCGTCTTCGGCACGGCCCTCAAGCTGGGGGAGTTCATTCCCGTCAGCCGCGATGGCAGCGCAGCCGGCGCGCAGGAGAGTGTGGCCGCCGCCCGCCGCGCTCTCGAAAAGGGCCTGCACATCACCACCTTCGTTGAAGGCACACGTTCCCCTGACGGCCGCATGCTGCCCTTCAAGAAGGGCCCGTTCTATCTCGCCATGCAAGCCGGCGCGCCCTGCATTCCCGTCTCCATCTACGGCACTGAGGCCTTGATGGCCAAGGGCAGCAATCGCATCCGCCCCGGCGTTGCACACATCGTCTTCCACCCGCCCATCTACCCTGCAACCTACGCCAGCCGCGAAGAACTGATGGCCGCCGTCCGCGCCGCCATCGCCTCCGGGCTGCCTGAGTGGATGCGCACCTGATTGCTGCATTCCGTCGGGTATAGCTCTCTTGTCCGCGTTGCCGGAGACCAATCCAACATGCAGCCAATTCCCTTCTCGCGACGCAAATTCATCGCCAGCACAAGCCTCGCGGCGCTGGCTCTCCACAGCGCGCCGCTCCGCGCACTCGCCAGCTCAAGCTCGATCACCGTCCGCACTCCCTCCGGCCCGCTGCGCGGCGAGCAATCCGCCAGGGTCAACGTCTTCCGCGGTGTTCCCTTCGCTGAGCCGCCGGTCGGCCCGCTGCGCTTCCACGCCCCCGTTCCCGTCAAGCCCTGGACCTCCGAGCGCGACGCCACCCGCTTCGCCGCCGCCGCCATGCAGCCGGGCGAGCCCGGCATCGACCACAGCGAGGACTGCCTCTACCTCAACCTTTGGGCGCCGGCCGGCCCACTCGCCAGTCACGCCCCCTTCCCCGTCTACATCTGGATTCACGGCGGCGGCTTCACCGGCGGCTACGCCTTCGAGCCTATGTTCGACGGGACTGTACTCGCGCAGCAGGGCATCGTCTGCGTCACGGTCGCCTATCGCCTGGGCGTCTTCGGCTTTCTCGATCTGGAGCCGCTGCTGGGCGCGGATTATGCCGGCAGCGCCAACAACGCCCTGCGCGATCTCATCGCCGCGCTTGACTGGGTCCAGCGCAACATTGAAGCGTTTGGCGGCGATCCCACCCGCGTTACCATCGGCGGCGAATCCGCCGGCGCCAAGCTCACCGACATTCTCATGGGCATCCCATCGGCCCAGCCGCTCTTTCAGCAGATGATTTCCGAAAGCGGCGGGGCCGAGCGCGTGTGGACCCGCGCGCAAAGCGAGGCCGTCGCCCATGGCTTCGCCGATGCCGGGCGCGCGCAGAGCGGCACGGCTTCCCTGCCCACATCACCCGCGCACGCGCTGATCCGAAAGCAAAAACGGTTCATCGCGGCGTGGCCGCAGCACTTCCCGCTGCGCTGCCAGATCGACGGCGCCCTGATGCCGCTGCGCCCGGTCGAATCCATTACGGCGGGTTCAAGCCGCGGCAAGCGCCTGCTCCTCGGCACCAATCGCGACGAGAGCGCCGCCTTCCTCGGGCCGCACCCGCGAAAGAACCCAGGCCCCGCCGACCTCGGCAATCTAACCATCGCCGATTTCGACACCGTGTTCAAGAAATACAAGGAAATTTATCCGCAAATGACCGGCGAGCAGCTCCGCATCCGCGCCGTCACCGCGGAGGAGTATTGGATTCCCTCTCTGCGCGTGGCCGATGCTCACCTCAAAGGCGGCGGCACGGCATTCGTCTATCGTCTGGATTTTGCCGAAACCGGCGGCCCCTACCGCGGCTACGCCTTCCACTCGCTCGACGTTCGCCTGGTCTGGGATCGCCCCTCACCACAGGCCGAAAACGCCCAGGCCGAGGCCGGCCTCGCTGTGGAAATGCACCACGCCTGGATCGCATTCCTGCGCGGAGAAACGCCCGTTGCTGCTGGCGTGCCCACCTGGCCCGAGTACACCTCCGTCACCCGCCCCACCCTGGTCTTCGACGTGCAGAATCGCGTGGAGCAGAAGCCCCAGGAAGCTGAACTCCGCCTCTGGGATGGCGTGCTGTAGAAGCGCGCTGCTTAGTGATCCGGCAACTAAATACTGTCAGGGTGCCCCATCCATTTCCGCGCCTTCTGCGGAAATGGGTGGGAATACGATGTCACTGCTTTTCTTGTCGGATCAATAGGCTCTAAGGCTGCACGATCGCGTTATAGCCGTCGTTGAGCAGCTTCTGCCGCCAGGTCTCCGCCTCGTCGCGCGTTTTGAACGGCCCGATCCGCACGTGGATCAGCCCATCCAGCGGCTCGCGGTGCGCGGCAACCGCATAGCCGCGGCGGCGCAGCGCACTCATCAGCACATCCGCGTCTTCCGGCTGCGAGACGGCGGCAATCTGAACCATCAGAGAGCCCATGGCCGGCGCCACCGCCGAGGCGGGCAACTGGCCGGCCTGCACCGGGCTTGCCGCATTCCCGAATGCGGGTTTGACCCGGGGTTGCCCGGGCGTTGAGCTGCTTGCAGCGGCAAGCGCAGAACTCTGCGCGCTGGCGCCTGTCGCGTCCTGCGCGGGCGTCGCAGGCTGACCGATCGCTGTGTTCGCTCGCGATCCACTCGCGCCAGACTGGGTATCCGCCGAGGGCTTGGCCCGCCCGCTCTCGACCGGCGCTGTTGCTTGCGTGTTGGCCGCCGCCGGCACCGTCGCCGCGGTCTCCTGCGTCCCGCGATGGCCCGTGGCATATCCCAGGCCAAAGCAGAGCCCGCACAGCAGCACCAACCCGAAAAAGAGCAGCAACAGCGTGGTCGAGCTCAACGTGAGTTCGGTATCATGCCGGGGTTCTGCGTGCTGAATCTCCCTGTCGTCGAAAACTCCCCTCATACACCGTCCCCGAACTCGATCGAATTCGCCAATACACGGTCCTCAATATCCCCTCAATATCGTTTGATGCGGCCATCCTGCCACACACGCGCGCAGGCAAAAACCGCACGCCGCTGATCGGTTACTCCAGCGCCTTGTCTTGCGCTGCCTTGTCTGGCGAAGCCTGAGCCGTGGCCGTCGTCCCCAGCTTGTTGAGCAGCGTCATCATCTCCAGCGGCAGCGGGAATACGATCGTCGTGTTCTTTTCGACGCCGATATCGGAAAGCGTTTGCAGGTAGCGCAGTTGCAGGGTCATGGGCTGCGTGGCCATCAGCGCCGCGGCGTCCACCAGCTTCTGCGCCGCGTTGAATTCGCCCTCGGCATGAATGATCTTCGAGCGCTTCTCGCGCTCCGCCTCGGCCTGCTTGGCCATGGCTCGGAGCATCTGCTCGGGCAGGTCTACTTGTTTTACTTCCACCGAAATCACTTTCACCCCAAACGGCTCCGTGCGCTGGTCGATGATGGTTTGAATCTTCAGGTTGAGCTTGTCGCGATGGCTGAGCACTTCGTCCAGTTCCACTTCGCCCAGCACCGATCGCAACGTGGTCTGCGCAAACTGCGAAGTCTGGTAGACGTAGTTGGCCACCTTGATGGCTGCGTCGTTGGGGTTGATCACGTAGAGCGTGACCACCGCGTTCACCTTCAGCGTCACGTTATCGCGGGTAATCACGTCCTGTGCGGGAACCTCCAGCACATCCTGCCGGAGCGAGATGCGCACCATCTGGTCGAACGGCCGGAAGACCAGAATGATTCCCGGCCCTTTGGGCGAGGGCAGAGCCCGGCCCAGGCGGAAGATCACGCCGCGCTCATACTCGCGCAGAATCTTGATGGAGTTAAGAAAGTAGAGAACCACGATGGCAACTACAACCAGGATTACTGTAAACATTTCGCTTCCCTCGCTCAGCACGGATTGTACTCCAGCCCGCGCCTGCCAACTGTTCCGGATTTACCCGTGCGACTCCGCCAGATGCGCTGGCCCAGCCGGCTCCACGCGCAGCAGATAGGCCTCATGCCCCACCACCCGCAGCGCGGCCCCGGCGCACACCGGCTCACTGGCCACGGCGTTCCAGATCTCGCCTTCCACCAGCACATGGCCCTCGGGCGCCATCGGCTCCATCGCTTTGGCGGTCGAGCCCACCATCGCGTCCACGCCCAGCCGCGACTTCATCCGGCGCGCCCGTATCGCCAGCCGCAACAGGAAGACGGTAATGATGCCGAACCCAGCGCTCACTGCCAGCGCAATCAGCGGGCTCACGCCCAGTTCCGGGACTGGAGCGGCCACCAGCGTGAGCATTCCGAATGCCAGGCACACAATCCCCGCAATGGCCAGCGCACCGTGCCCGCCCACCTTGGCCTCCAGCACCAGCAGCCCCAGCGCGGCCACCAGCAGCAGCACCGCCGTGTAGCGGATGGGCAGCAGGTCGAGACCGAAGATGGCCAGCAGCACCAGCAGCGTGCCCAGCGCTCCGGGAACAATGGTGCCCGGCGTATTGAACTCCAGATAGATCAGCAGTGCGCCGCCCACCAGCATCAGCAGCGCGATATTTGGATTCACAAGCCAGCCCAGCAACTGCTCGCGCAGCGTCGGCCTCACCATCTCGATGCGCGCGGAGCCCAGATGCAGCACCAGTTTGGTCCCATCGAGGCGCGTAATCGTACGCCCATCGAGGGCCGCGAGCAGCGCTCGGTCGTTGTTGGCGATCAGGTCGATCAAGTGCTGGTCCAGCGCCTCCTCGGCCGTGTAGGAGTGCGACGTTGCCGCCGCGGCGGTAGCCGCCTCCACGTTGCGCCCGCGGCGCGAGACATACGAGCGCAGCAGAGCCTCCGCATCGTTCTCGACCTTCTGGCTCATGGTGTCGTCCATCTTGCCGAACTCTGCGACTACATGCGCCGCGCCCGCGTTGGTCCCCGGCGCCATGGCAGCAATATCCGCCGACTCCATGAGATAGAAGCCCGCCGACCCGGCCCGCGCCCCCGCCGGCGCCACATACACAATCACTGGAACCCGCGAGCTCAGGATCGCCCCAGCCATTGAGCGCATCGAGTCCAGTAACCCGCCCGGCGTGTCCAGTTCCACCAGCAGCGCCTGCGCCCCATCCGAGTTGGCCTGGGCCAGCGCTCTGTCCAATTGCCCGGCCGTCACTGGTTGGATCGTGTCGGAGAGCGCCAGCTTGTCTACAATGGGCTGGGGCGCAACCGTCTGCTGCGCAAAAGCCGCCGCGCTCAGGCCAAGGCCTGCACAACCCGCCGCAACCCAACCCGCCAGAACCGCCAACCCGCACACGCGCTTTTTCATGGCTTGCTCCTTCAGGCCCCGCCGTCCGGCCCCCAAAACTCCAGCGTAGCCCCATCTCAAACAACTGCCGGGCAAGCCAGCGGTAAAGACCACTCAAGCGGCAACTGCCCAGCGCAAGCGGTCACTTCCGCTGCGCCCTGGCCGCCGCAACTCGCTTCTGCAACTCCAGCAACGCCGTGCTCCCCGGCTCAATCTTCAGCCCCTCGCTCGCGTCGTAGCTCGCCTCGTCCAAGTGGCCTACGGACAGGTCCAGCTGTCCCATCACCACATACGCCTGAACCGATGGCATCAGTTCCAGGCTCGTCCGCGCCTCCTTGCGGGCGCTGTCTTTATCGCCGGTCCGCTCACGAATCTCCGCCAGCCCAGCGTGCACCGCCGCAACCCGATCGTCGGAGGCCAGCGCCGTCCTCAAAAGCCGCTCCGCTTCCAACAGCAATCCCCGGTCCAGGTAGTCTCTGGCCTGCTCTGCCAGCTTTAGGGCCCGCTGTTCCGGGGGCAGAGCCGCCATCCGCGCCTCATCCACCTGGTCCAGCATCTGTGCCGCCTGGCGGAAGGCGACCGCATCGAAGTTACGCGCAATCCGCTCCAGCGGGTCAGCCTTCGCCTCCTCCGCTGACCCGGAATCCGCTGGCGGTTCTTGTTTCCCTGCCGGCGCATTCCACTCGGCCTGGAGCGCCTGCGCCTCGCTGTCGTTGGGTCGCAGCTTCACGCAGGCTGCCAGCTCGGTCAGCGCCTCCGCTGTATCGCCATGCCGCTTCAGGCTCACCGCCAGGTTGAAGTGGTAATCCGCCGTATTCGGGTCCACGAGCAGCGCCTGCCGGAACAGCGCCATGCCGTCGCGCCCCTGCCGGCTCACCGCAACCCCTTCGTTGTTCAACACCTCAGACAGCGGCAGCACGCGCGCCACCGCCGCAAAAGCCTGTTCCGCCTTGGGGTAGTCTCCTGAAAACAAGAGTGAAAGCCCGCGGTAGAACCCGGCCTCAAGGGCATCCGGCCTCTGCAGCTTGGGGTCATCGCGCCCCACCCGCGCAAACGCCGCCGCCGCCTGTTCGTATTGCTGGCTGCTATAGTCCTCGCCGCCCAGGGCCATCCACGCCGGAGCAAACTCCGGGTTCAGCGCCACTGCCTGGTTCAAATGCCGAAGGCGCTCTTCGTGGTCTGGCTCCGTAATGCCTCGGATGTACTGCTCGAATGCGTCCACCCGCATTCCCCTGCCGGCGGCCACAAACGTCTCCTCGGCCACGCTGAACCCGGGGTCCAGCTGCCGCGTCAGCTCCCAGGCAAGCGAGTCGAAGACCCCGATCAGGTCCTTCATCTCGCCGCGCGCGGTCACCGCCTGGCCCATGCGCAGGTGGGGCACATCCACCAGCTGCGCCTCGGCCACAATGCCCGTGCCGTCGGTCACAAAGCTGCCTACCACAATGGAGTCCGCGTCCAGCGTCTGCGCCAGCTTAAGCGCCGTGGCCCGCGAGGGATGAAACCCCTGCGGCAACCCCAGGTGGTCCAGCGCGTAAAGCCGGTCTGCCCGGCTCATGGGCGCAAATCCCGCCGACGCAAACCGGCTGCCCAGAATCTCCGGCGCAGCCTCACGAATCCACTCCAGGCTCGGCTGCCCGCTGCGGTTGTCAAACGGCAGCACCAGCAGAATCCGCCCGTGGCCCGCGCCAAACTCCGTGCTGGCCCCATTGCCGGCGCCACTGTCCCCAGCCGCCTGCCCACGCGCCGCCGAGGCCAGCGTCACCGCCAGCGCAACGGCAATCCCCAGAGCCGCAATCGCCCGCGTCCTTTGCCAATATCGAGATAAGAATGAAGTAGCCACTACAGCCAGATTATAGGCGTTGGGGCACACGGTTGCTGCCGTCCTGTCAGGGTCGATCGGCCGCGCAGGCCGCGGGTCGGCGCTCAAACATCACCGCAGCCACAATCAGACCGGCTCGAAATGAGCGAACAACTGCTGGAACTCAGCCACGTTCGCCGGAATCTCGTAGGTGCAAGCCGCCTCAAAACGCTTCCAAAGCGCCAAAACAACGGGATTGGAGTGCGCGCTCGCTATGGCCTGAGCCGATACCCACTCAAAGATCTCGACGATGGTCCCATCCGCGCCCCGCATCACAATGGGAGTTCGGTCGGTGACCAGCCCCTCCTGGCGCAACGGCGGAAGATGACCGTGAACCAGTTCGAGCAGCGCCTGTTCGCATCCCGGCCGCGGCCGGTAGCACGCAATGGAAATCGATCCCATACTGCGCCTGCCTTTCTTGACCTTGCTTTTTCAACTTCGCCGAAAACATTTCACCGCTGCCGGAATTCCGACTTGAGTCCATTGCATCACCGGTGTTCCGCAGCGCCGCCCGCTTCCGCTCGCGCGGCCAGCACGCGCTCAAACCGGATCAGCGCCACCCATTGCCCCTGGTCTTCTTTCTCCCACACCAGATCCCCGCCCAGCTGTTTCGCAATCTGCTCGGGCGGCAGATCGTGGTGCAATCCAAAATACTTTTCATCCAACTCCGCACTCTTGGCGCCCAGGCTGAGCAGCGGCCGCGGCGGGTCATATTTGGTGGAGAAAACCAGCGCCGCGGAGAACTTTCCCGGTTCTTCGGACGCCCGCTCAATCTGCGGCTGAGAAAAATCCTCGATCCGGTCAACGTCGAATGGCTGCTTCAGGTAGCCGAGTTCCGGCCTCGTCAACTCGTCGGTCATGGGCCATGCAGAGAGCACCGTCGCTCCCGGATATCTCTTGTTCAGCTGCGCAATCCCCGCCAAATGCAGCCGGACCACATGCGCGTAGGCCAGGTTGTCTTCCGGCGCGAACCCGTAAGGCGGATTGACGAACAGCCCCACCAGAAACGCAGCCGCTGAAAACACGGCCAGCCCCTGCCAAAGCGGAACCCTGCGATAAAACGTGGCCACGGCTACCAGCAGCACCAGCGGATACATGGGCAACAGATAGCGCGTCAGCAACGCTCCGCCCAGCACGCTGAACAGCGCAGCATTGCCCAGCAGCAGAAGAAAGATCCGCCGCAACGCCGCTTCGCCGATCTTCGCCCGCTCATGCCCCTCGCCATCCTGCCGTGGATTCAGAAGCATGGCCGCAATTGTCATCAGCACAGGCACAAACAGGTTCATGTGCGCCGTCAGGTGCAATATTCGGTGGCCGAAGGCCGCCAAAATCCGCAGCGGCGCCAGGTTGGCCTGCGCGTTGTAGCGCACAAACTCCGGGTTGCCGAACAGAAACCCGGTCTTCCAGTCGTGATAGCCATACCACGCGGCCAGCGGAAGCACGCAGCTTGCGAGCCAGCCTGCCTCCCGGCCCAGTCGCCCCCGCTTCGACGGTCGCGCCCGCAGCCCCTCCACAACGCACACCGCCGCCAGCGTGAGCGGCACAGCAATCGAGGTCTCCTTCGACAGCGCCGCCGCCCAAAACCACAGCGCCGCCGCTCGCGGATTGCGGTCCCGATCGGGCAGCGCAAACACCAGCCCCCACAGCGTGCAGGCGGCCGCAAAAATATCCGCATGCGCCAGCGTGCTCTGCGCAAACCAAATGGGATAGATGCCGGTCAGCAGCACTGTCCAGAAGGCCACACTGGCCACGCCCACCAGCCGCATGGCCAGGCGCCAAACTGCCAGCAAGCCCAGCGCCGCCACCATCAGCACCGCTTCCCGCGTCACCTCCGGATAGAAGCCTGAAAGCTTCCACCACAGCGCAAGGTAAATGCTGGGCAGCGGCGGATGCGCGTTGGTAAGCGTGCTCAGGGGAATCAGCGACCCGGTGCGGAAAAAATCCCACGCCGCCGGAATGTAGTACCCCGCTTCGTCCCAGTAGTAAGGCAGCCGCAGCAGCGTGAAATGGCTCGCATAGAGCGCCGCAAACACCACAGGAAAGATCATCCACAGTGGCAGCGGTTCATCGAGCCGCGGCTGCATGAGTCGTTTCAAGCGCAAACCATTCGCCCCTGGAAGTGGTCCTGGCAAGCCTGTCCCCCAGAACTAGCCCCTGCGTCCCTAATCCCTATTCCCTGCTTTTCAATTGACCGGTCCCTGCGGAAAGGCATGTCCGTGCGGCTCCAGGTTCAACGTACCGAAGGCTTGTTCGTACTGAGCAAGGTTCTGTCCCAGCACATTCCACAGAGCCTTGGCTTGCTGCGGGCTTAGAAAAATCCCTTGATGATTGCGGATGTTGACCTGCTCCGGGCTGTCGCTTGAAGCCAGGCCAAACACCAGCAGGAAGTCCCAAACGCTCACGCGCACCTGCACGCTGTTGGCATAGGCTTCCCGGTAGTCGGAGGTTTGGGCAAGATTCAGTTGAGGCTGCTGTGCGGATGGACTCATAGTTCAACCAGATTACTCTCGCCCGCTCCCTTCGGACTAGCGATCGTCTGAACAAAGACCATGGAAGCCGCGCCGGCAGAGAGCCAATCAACCGCAAGGTCATTCCATCCGCATCAGAGTGCGCTCTTGGTCGCGGGCTGCGCCGCAGGCGGCGGTTGAGCCGGCGTGTTGTACAGATAAATGTGGCGCAGATTCTTCATCGCGCTCAGCGGCGCAACCGCGCCCGCCGTCACCTGCGTCCCGCTCAGGTTGATGTAGGTCAACTGCGAGAGCGGAGCTAGTTTGGCCAGCCCCTCGCCGGTGATCTCGGTTCCTTCCAGGTGCAGTGCGCGCAGATGCGTAAACTGCTTCAGCGTGTCGAAGCTCGCATTGGTCACTGCCGTGCGTCCCAGCTCGGCGTCCACGATATACGGCGCGAATTTCTGGAACTGCGCCAGCTGCGCATCGCCGAAGCTCGCAGACGAGTCCACCGTAAACAGAATCAACCCATCCTCGGGCTTGCTCGACAGCTGCTTCAGCTTCGGCCCCTGCCCCTGGTCCATCTGGCGAATCTCCGCCATCAGCGCGCTATAGTCGCCCACCGGCTGCAAAGGGAGCTCCGCCGTCTCCTCGCGCATCGCAATGCCGGTCAGCGTTGTTGCCGTCGGCGAAGCCCCCTGCTGAATCCACGCTTGAATCCAGGCAATCTCTTCCGCCTTCAGCGGCGGCTTGCCTTCGGCCGGCATGAAGTGCTTTTGATCCGGCGGCAGCGTCACCCGGGTCAGCAGCACGCTCTTCTCCGGCTGCCCGGCAACAATCACCGGCCCGTCCTGGCCGCCCCGCATCAGCAGCGCATAGGAGTCCAGGCGCAGGCCGCCCTTCACTTTTCCCTCGCCATGGCAGGCAACGCAATTCGAATCCAGGATCGGATTGATGTGCTTGGCATAGAATGAGCCCGCCGCCGGGGTCTGCTCCAGGCCGCTCCATCGCTTCAGCCCGTCAGGCATGTATTGGGTTAGATAATTGCTGCCATGCGTGAGCGTTCCGCCTTGGTGCGTCGTCCAGAACATCGCCAGCAGTGTACAAATCAGCAGCGCCGGATAAACATGCGCCACTGCCTTCTGCGCCCACCATGGCCGCGCCAGCAAACACAGCATCGCACCGATCGTCAGCACGATTCCGCCGGCCATGTGCCGCGACACCACCGTGCCCACGGAGCCCCCGCCATAGGCCAGCAGAAACCCCAGCGCAAGCGAGCCCAGGCAACCGGCAAACGCCAGGCCCAGCACAAAGCCCGCTGCCTCGCGCAGCGCCGGGCGCAGCGCGCCGGCCAGCTCCAGCAGCGGCACCAGCAGCAGCAAGCCAATGGGAAGATGCACTGCGAGCGGATGAAAGCGGCCAAGAAACTGCTGCCAGTCCGCATGCGGCTTGCCGTCGAGCCGGACGATCCACGGCAGCAGCATTAGCAGCAGACTCAGCGCAAGCGCTGCCATCCACGTCATGCGTGTCAACTTGCTTTTAGGCAGCCATCGATCGGCAAACACGGCCAGTCCTTCACCAGTCTTCACGCAAGCAGGCCCTGAACGACGCTCGCCGGCGTCGGCCCCGTCAGCTTTTGATCGAGTCCCTGGAAGTTATAGGTCAGCTTGTTGTGGTCGATACCCAGGCAATGCAGAATGGTTGCATTGAAATCGCGCACCGTCACCGGATCCTTGACCACGTTGTAGCTGTACTCGTCCGTCTCGCCATAGGTGATCCCGGTACGCACGCCGCCGCCTGTCATCCATGTCGTATAGCAGCGCGGATGATGATCGCGCCCATAGTTATCCGGCGTCAGCCCGCCCTGACTATACACCGTGCGGCCAAACTCGCCCGCCCAGACGACCAGCGTGTCATCCAGTAGCCCTCGCTGCTTCAGGTCGGTCACCAGCGCATAGCAGGCGCGATCGACCTCTCCGCAGATGATGGGCAGAGTTACGGTCACGTTGTCGTGCATATCCCATCCCCGCTTGTAGATCTGCGTGAAGCGCACCCCGCGCTCGGCCAGCCGCCGCGCCATCAGGCAGTTATACGCGAACGTTCCCGGCTCCTTCGCATCCGGCCCATACAGATCCCATGTCGACTTCGGTTCCTTGCTCAGATCGGCGAGCTCCGGCACTGAAGTCTGCATGCGATAGGCCATCTCGTACTGGGAGATACGTGCATTGGTCTCCGGGTCGCCCAGTTCCTGGTAGGTCTGCCGGTTGATCTCGTTCACCGCATCCAGCATGTTGCGGCGCACCTCGCGGTCCACACCGTCCGGGTCCGTCAAATAGAGAACCGGATCGCCCGCCGCGCGCAAACCAACGCCCGCGTATTCGGATGAAAGAAACCCGCTGCTCCACAAACGCGAAGAAACCGGCTGATTATTCTCATGCGTATTCAACTTGGTCTGCAGCACCATAAAGGTAGGCAGATTGTCGTTCATGCTGCCCAGCCCATAGGCCAGCCACGACCCTAGGCAGGGTTTGCCCGCGTTCATGTTGCCCGTGTTCATCAGCATGATCGCCGGCTCGTGATTGATGGCCTCCGTGTTCGTCGACTTGATGATCGCCAACTGGTCCGCGATGCTGCCGGTGAACGGCAGCAGATCGCTTACAAACGTTCCTGTTTCGCCGTAGCGCTTGAATGTCCAGTGCGACGGAGCAATGGGAAAGCGGGCCTGCCCCGCCGTCATGCCGGTCAACTGCTGCGCTCCGCGTACCGAGTCGGGAATATCCTTGTCATAGAGCGCCGCGAGATTCGGCTTGTAGTCCCACAGGTCCACCTGCGACGGCCCGCCGGACATGAACAGGTAAATCGCGCGCTTGGCCTTGGGGGCAAAATGCGGCAGCTTCAGCTGGTCTGCTCCCGGCTGGCCATAGGCCGGCCCATGCGCGTCGCCCTTGAGCGCGCGGCCGCCCAGCAGGCTGGCCATCGCCGCCCATCCCAGCACCTTTCCCGTGCGGCCGAGGAAGTGGCGGCGCGTTTGCAGCTCGGCCCATTCCCGTTTCATCTGCGCCGGAATCGCCAGGTCCATCACATGCGAAGCTTGCTCGGTATCGGTACAAAGTGGATGTTGTTTCATCGCTCACTCCCAGCTACTTGTTCCCAATTACTTATTCAATGTCTCGTCGAGGTTCAGCATCTCGCTGGCCACCATGGTCCATGCCGCCAGTTCCGGCGCCGAAATCCCCGCGTCGCTCTTCTTCTCTCCCGCATTCAGCAGCGCAGCAGCGGCCTTGGGGTCAGCCGCATAACGTTTTTCCATCTGTGCCACAGATCCTTCAAGCACCGCCGCCATCTGCGGCGGCGGGTCGTGGGCCAGCAGAATCTCGCTCATCAGGTTGATGCGCTGCCCGGGCTGCTTGCCGCTCTCTTTGATGACACGTTGAGCCAGCGCCCGCGCCGCCTCAACCCACTGCACATCGTTCATGGTCACCAGCGCTTGCAGCGGCGTATCCGTGCGCTGTCGCCGCGTGCACACCACGTCGCGCATGGGCGCATCGAAGGCATCCATATCCGGCATCATCGCCATGCGCTTCCAGTAGGTGTACATGCTGCGCCGGTAGAGCGCGTCCCCCTTTTGCTGCTCATACACCAGCGTGTCACTGCCGCCAATGCCCACCTGCTCCCACACGCTGGGCGGCTGATACGGCTTCACGCTGGGCCCGCCAATCTTGGTTACCAGCAGCCCGCTCGATTGCAACGCCACATCGCGCAGCGTCTCCCCGTCCATGCGGAAGCGCGGCCCGCGCGCCAGCAGCAGGTTCTTGGGGTCTTTGGCAACCAGCGCCGGCGTCGTCTTCGCTGTCTGCCTGTACGCGGCCGACATCACCATCTGCTTGTACATGTGCTTGATGTTCCATCCGCTCTCGCGGAACTCGACAGCCAGCCAGTCCAATAGCTCCGGGTTAGACGGCCTCTGCCCCATGATGCCGAAGTCTTCCGTCGTCTCCACCAGCCCCGCGCCGAAGACCTCGCTCCACATCCGGTTGACTGTCACCCGCGCCGTCAGCGGATTGTCCGCGCTCACCGTCCACTTGGCCAGCGCCAGCCGGTCATGCGGCACACCCGCCGGCAGGGCGGGAAGAAAATGCGGCGTATTCGCCTCCACCCGCTCGGTGCGCGCTGTGTAAATGCCACGCGTCAGCACGTGCGCGTAGGCGATCGATGGCCTCTCCCACGACACCAGCGTCAGGTCGCCGCCCTCTGACAGCTTGTCCAACTGCGCGTCCAGCCCGGCAATCTGGCTCTCCAGTTCACGCGCGTCCTTATCAATGCTGTCGAAGTAGAACTGGCTCACAACATGCCATTCATCTTCAGTCCACTTATCGGCTGGTTTGCCCGTCACTTCGGCAACATAGTCTTCAAAGGGCAGCCGCTTCGTCTCTTCCGGCGTCACCGCCCGCCCATACACGCGAATGTCCTGGTAGCGTGTTTCACGCGCCGGGTTTTCATCGGGAGAGCGCATGCCCAGCAGTAAGGGCGCCTGGGTCCGGATGCTTGCCTGGCCCAGCGTGTCCGACACGACTTTGGTTGGGACCTGCGCGCCGTTGATGTATAGACGCACGCCCGCGGCCTTACCCGACCCATCGTAAGTGAAGAAGATGTGCCGCCACTGACCGTCGACGGGGAGGGGACTGAGTGCAGAGATGCCAATGGCCGTGAGTGGCGTGGCGTCGAGCGGTGGTTTTGGCTCAGCCGGCTTCTCGTCTTTCCCGGCGGTCTTCTTCTCCGGCTTCTTCGCCGGTTCTTGCTTCAACTGTCCGGACTTGTTGGGCGCCAGGTCTTTGGCCGTCAGATCGTCGGGAGTGGGAAACTGGAAGACCTCCTTGGCCTTCTTGGGATACTTTTCGGGCTCCTTCTCGTTCACGCCCTTGTGCACCACCAGGTCCTTGGCCCCCTGGTTGACCAGCTCAACGCTCAAAACACCGTGCTCGATCGAAATGTCCCAGCCGCGGTTGTGCTGGGTTGAGTCCATCTTGGAGAGCAGCGTGCCGGACTCCGCAAATGAGGTGTAGTTGGGCGCCGAGCGGAGCATGAACCACCCGCCGGCTGAGAATCCCTGGCCAGTATCGAAGTCGCCCGCCTGGCCGAGCTGAATGCGGGTGCTGGTCTCCATGCGGAAGTCGGGCCACAGCCATGTCGTCTCGCCCCACTGCGGCTTCGACTTGCCGATGGCAAAACTGCCCTGCTGCGCGTGCGGCGCGCTGTTCTTCAACTCATCGCCGCCGCCTTCATCCAGGCGCAAACGCAGCATCAGTTTGTCAGTGGAAACAGCCTGCGGCGAGCTCGCGCGCGAGACGAGCCACCTCTGCACCAGCGTGCGCTCGTCGAGATGCAGGTCGCGCACACGCTGCGCAAGCGCGGTGCGCCGCTCCAACACGTGGTTGTACTCGTCCTGGTTCTGCGCCCTCGGAATACGCGCCACCGGCGCCCACACCGGCCGGTCGTCATTGAACGACTTCTCCTGAATGTTGTTGAAGAACGCGGTGAGCGCATAAAAGTCCTTCTGCGAGGTCGGGTCGTACTTGTGATCGTGACAGACAGCGCAGCCCACCGTGAGCCCCATGAACGTGGCGCCATAGGCTTCGGCCCGCTCCCGCGCAATATTCACGCGCAGCTCTTCTGGAATCGTCCCGCCCTCGTTGCTGCTCACGCCCAGCCGCACATAGCCGCTGGCGATCAACGGATCGAGATTCTTCGCCGGCATCAGGTCACCGGCAATCTGCTCCATGGCAAATTGATCGAAGGGCTTGTTCGCGTTGAACGACCGGATCACGTAGTCGCGATACGGCCAGATGTCGCGGCTGTTGTCGTAGTGCAGCCCATAGGTATCCGCGTAGCGCGCATAGTCCAGCCAGTAGCGCGCCCTGTCTTCCCCATAGCTGGGCCGCGCCAGCAGCCCATCCACCAGGTGCTCATAGGCCTGCGGCGACTTGTCGTTCTCAAAGGCCCGCGCCTCGGCGGGAGTCGGCAGCAGTCCAGTCAGGTCCAGTGTGACGCGCCGGATCAGCGTCGGCTTGTCCGCTTCAGGCGAAGGTCCGAGCCCTTCCTTCTTCAGCCGCGCCAGAATGAACGCGTCAATCGGATTACTCGGGTTATTGCCCCACCCGCCCCCCTGCGACATCGCCACCGGCTGCGCCTTGACCGGCTTGTCGAAGGCCCAGTGCGGCCGGTACACCGCGCCCTCTTTGACCCACTCCTTCAGCACCGCAATGTCCTCGGCCTTCATCGGCTTCGCCTCGCCCTGCGGCGACTGGGGCATCAGGTGGTGCGGGTCGGTCGACTCGATGCGCTTGATCAGCTCGCTCTGCTCCGGGCGTCCCGGCACAATCGCATCCGGATGCCCGGGGCGCTTCTTGAATGCCGACTCCTCCAGGTCCAGCCGCAATCCCGCCTTGCGCATCTCCGGGTCAGGCCCGTGGCAGCTGAAGCAGTTGGCGGCCAGGATCGGTTGCACGTCCTGGTTGAAGTCAAGATGCTGTGCGCCGTGCGTAGCGGCGACATTGCCCTGCTTGCTGTGACAGCCAGCGGTCGCGCCCAGCACCGCTCCGGCGAAGCACGTGAGCGCCGCGAGAGCAAGCTGAGTCGGGGTTGATCGAGCTATCCCCCGTTGGGTTGCGGGGTGCGGATAGTTCGTTGCCAAGTGAGTCTACGCCTCCAGTTGATGCGGGGAAAATCGGGCTGGCGCCCTACGGCTTACGATGGTAGCACTCACCCACATCCTTGGGATAGCACTTTTTGAGCGCCTAAGCGCTCGTGGGAGAAATTCTCGCCCGCGCAGACCGATATGGGCGGCCAAAACCGCAAATTGCCATTTGCCAAGCGCTGAGCGATACTGTGTGAGGTTGCCCGCGCGCCTGCTGCGCAGACATCCAATGATGTATGGCGGGAGTAGTTCAGTGGCAGAACGTCAGCTTCCCAAGCTGAATGTCGCCGGTTCGATCCCGGTCTCCCGCTCCATAAAATCAATGGTTTACGACGGGCCCCCAAAATCTCTGCTCCATTCCTGCTCCGTTCATTTTCAAGTCAGCCCTAACTTATTGGAAGCAAGCGGTTAATTCACTTCTTTGCTTGCTCTGTTTACCTTCAATGACAAGACTTTGCATAAGGCTCCAGGAACCATGCCCTTACTCGCATTCCTGGCGCAATGAATGCCAGCGTGCTGTCGAAACAGTGAATTGATCTCTTGGGCTTGATTCTTTGTGGCATTGCCGCTCGTGCGAGAGGTCTCAAGCTCGATCCGTCAAGCGGCGAGCAATCGGTGCAGCCATGAGCGTTCAATAGGGGGTAACCCTCAACGTGGCGCGAACCCTGGACCAATGAGTGGTTCGACCTGATAGCGTCAGCCGAAAGCTATGTGCAGTGTGTTGCTTCTGAAAGCCGGCTCAGCGCTAAGAACCGGGCTTGATGAGTGCGCTTGCAGCTCTCGCGGCCGTTTCGCAGAAATCCTCGCTCAGACCGGCAAGCATGCATTCGAAGCAAACAGGCGTAAATCTGCCAGCTATGATGAATCCACGCCTCAAACTGCATTGACGAGAGGAGAAACTTTCAAAAGTGATGAGCTCTCCGTTCAGGACGCGAAAGCTCTACCTCTGCGGAATAATGCTTCTGTGGTTTGGCATCTTCGGCCACGGACAGACACCTGTGAATTCAATCCCGGTAGGGCTCGCCTGGGTGACCGACGGATGGCGCTATCATCCCGGCGACAATCCTGCTTGGGCTGATCCCGGGCTTAACGATGCGGACTGGGAACGCGTCACTCCGCAGCAGCAGACAAATTCCTGCTCGCACGGGTGCTGGTATCGGTTGCACATCGAGCTTCCGCAACACAGCACGACGCCATTAGCCCTGCTTCTGCTTGCGCAGCAGGGTGTGTTTGAAGCCTACATCGATAACCGCCGCGCCGGCTCAGCGCATTTCGAACCCTGGTGGATGGTGCGGGAACCCGTCGAGTCAGTTCTCCCTTTGCCTGACAGTGGTTCAGTCCTCCTAGCTATCCGCGTTCGTCCGCCACGCGTTGCCTTCGACGCCACTGAGGCCGCTTTTGTGAAAGTCGCGGTCGGTGGACAACAGTCCATTCACGACGCGGCCGAGGCCCACCACACTCTTCGGGTAATTCGTTTTCTTCCTTCCGGCGCAATCAATCTCGCGATATTTCTGAGCGGTTTCGCCTTTCTAGTGGTGTTTGCTGTCCAGCAGCGTAACCTTGAGTATTTCTGGCTTGGGCTTTATCTTGTGATTCTTAGCAGTTCTGGTGGCGCTTACATTGCGTCGATTTATGCGATGATTCCCGGCGATGCAAATGAACTTTACGCCGATCCCGCGATTTATCTGTATATTTTGGCACAAACGGAATTCACTTTTGCGTTCATCGGGCGCAAACCGAATCGCCTGTGGCGGGTGTACGAAGCTTTCCTTCTCGGTTGTCCGGTTCTTTCCGTTCTCTGCAGCATGGGGCTGCTTTCGAATGGGTTTTACTTCGCTTTCGAATCAGCCGCCATTGTTCCCGCGGCGCTGATAATCCCGGTTCTTCTTTTTTACTGGCATCGGCATGGCAACAGAGAAGCTCGCTGGCTGATTCTGCCGAGCCTTGCCCCCGCTGCTGGAATGATTCTCACCAATGCGCCTTATTCTGGGGGGCTCTTGGGATGGAATCTTGACTTCCTCTCTCGTCCCATCTTGTTATGGGGAAATGTGCCGCTCTTCAAGAGCGATATTGCCGCGGCCATCTTTCTGATGGCGATCGCAGCGGTCATGGTGATCCGTTTCACTGCGCTCAACCGCGAACAGGCTCGCACCTCGGCGGAACTGGCCGCAGCCCGCGAAATGCAACGCCAGTTGGTGCCCGCAGACCCTCCGGCATTACGCGGCTTCCGGCTCGATGCCGCATACATTCCCGCTGCCGAGGTCGGAGGAGATTTCTACCAGGTTCTTCCCCAGCTTGGCGGCTCTTCACTGCTGATTCTTGGCGATGTAAGCGGTAAGGGACTGAAGGCGGCCATGACCGGGGCGCTCGCGATCGGATCCTTTCGAACGCTGGCGGCCGAGGGGCTTTGCCCAGGTGCGCTGCTCGCCCGGCTGAACCAGAGCCTCTATCGCCCGGGAAATACTGGATTCATTACCTGTCTCTGTGGACAGCTCTGGCCCGATGGCCGGTTGACGCTCGCGAATGCAGGCCACCTTTCGCCCTATCTGAACGGCGAAGAGATGCCGTTGGAAAGCGAGCTTCCCCTTGGAATCGTCTCCGGGATTGAGTACGCGGAAACCGTCGTTGAACTGGCCGCGGGAGACGTAATCTTAATGCTCACAGACGGGGTGGTGGAAGCGCAATCAGCCTCCGGAGAGCTCTTTGGCTTTGATCGTACCCGCACTATCAGCGCTCAGCCGCCTGCGCAGATGGCAGCCGCGGCGCAGGCGTTCGGTCAAAACGACGACATTACGGTTTTGTCCATCACCCTGACCCCAGATGAAGCGTTACGTGCGTAGTTTCTTTGAGGGCCCTTATTGCGCGAGTTGATTGACAGTGAGTCAGCTTTGTTTGAGCCGAGGTCCAAGACTCATTACGGGCAGACTGGCATACCGCCGCATGCGATTCTGGATTTACGGCAAATCGAGGCACCCTTTGGGGACCGATCAGCCCCGGAATGTTGGCAAGTCGGAACTGATCCGCGCATCTGACACAACCCTCCCAGGTGCTTGCCTACGAACTCAATATGACCTGGCCATTCATAAATCCGTCTGCTCCATTTCTGCTCTATTCGCATTCTGGAGAACGACGCTTTCGAATTCCCCGTATTCTCTATCGCCAGAACGAGATCGAGGTGAACGCCATGTTCTTTGTTTTCAATTGACCGCAGCATTCCCAAGCTGAATGTCGCCGGTTCGATCCCGGTCTCCCGCTCCAGCCTTCCTTACCTTTGCAGAAACCGCCCTGCACCATCCTCCGTCAGCGCCTTCCCCTTGCGCGATCCCGGGCAAGCTCACTTCTTCGCGGGCGCAAGAGTCGTCTTAGCCGCCGATGCAGCCTTCCTCACCACCGGATGAACTGGTGCAACGCCCTCAACCCTGGCCATTTTGATGCTGTCAAGCAGCGGAAAATTCTTGTCGAGGTACGGTTTGCCCTCCGCCTGAATCCGCTCCTGATCCGGAGCCTCTCCGTATCCGGCATAGAGCTTCTCCACCACGTCCATACCCTCCGTGACCTTGGCGAATGGAGAAAAACCCATCCCATCCAGCCGGCCATTCTCGCCCAGGCTGATAAATAGCTGCGTGGTGCGCGTATTGGGTCCGCGGCTGGCGAAGGTGATCGTACCTTTGCTATTGGTTTGCTTCACCGGATCGTCAGGGAAATCGGTATGCTCCCATGCCGTGTTGACCGCTGGACTGGGGCTGAGACCGAACTGGGCTACGAACCCGGTCACCACGCGAAAGAAGTGCGCGTTGTTGTAGAAACCATTCTTCACCAGGTTATAGAACCGGTCGGCGCCCAGCGGGGACCAATCCCTGTGCACTTCGACAACGAAGTCGCCTTTGGTGGTAGCGAAGTGGACCTTGAAGAGATCGGGGGCCTTCGCCTTCAGCAGTGCGGGATGCAGCAAGGCGCGATTGAGCGCTGGGGCGGAAGGCGCGGTGGTCTTCTTCGCGGCCGTCGACGAACTTGCCGGAGCCTTGGACGCGCCAGGCTGTTGAGCGGCGGCCAACTGGCCGCTGAGTTGAACTGTCGTGGCAGCGATAGCAATGAGAAACACGGAAAGAGTCTTCATTTTGCGCAAAGTATACCAGCCGGAGCAAGCGCCGCACAGGGCATTCGCATCGTCTTCCCGCTCAGTCCCCCAAGGCCGTCTCCCGAATCTTGACCACAAAGGCGGTGAAGCTCTTTTCACCCGGCACCAGCATCTGGTGCGGCACGCCGGCCGGCACGTGCACCAGATCCCCAGCACGCAACTCCTGCCGCACGCCGCCCTCGATCGATCTGCCGCGCACCTCGCCCGGCCCAATCTTCGTCGCGCCCAACACCCGCCCGCCCGTCACCAGCGTTGCTTGCCCGCTGAGCACGTGAAACAGGTCGGCAAAATTCTCATGCAGCTCCGCTTCGCCGTCGCGTGCGCGGAACGAAAGCATGGTCGCATGCTGCGGATACTCCTTCAGTGTCTCGCTCGCCTGCCCGTCGCCCAACCTGGCCAGTTTGCGCAGATACGCCGCCCGCTCCAGCAGTATCGCCGACGACCAATGGTCGGCTTGCGGCGCTTCATCCTTGCGCCCGCGTACCTTTTGTGCGACGGGGGCCACTTCCTTCTCTGCCGGTAGCAGCTTCCTCAATATCTCCCTCGAAAAATCGCCCATCGTCTTCTTCTCCCGCAGAATTGTCTGCAAAAAAACCTGCACGCACTGCGCTTATTTCAACCCCGCCGCCCGCCGCGCCCGCTGAAACACGTCCAGAAACATGGCCCGCGTCAGCTTGCCGGTGTTGGTGTTCTGCAAAGACGGGTGATAGCTCGCGAGGAGCGTAATGCCGCCCGGCATCGCGTACTGGGCGCCGTGGCCAAACTCGAATCCAGCGCGCGCCGCGATGCGCCCCGCGCGCAGTTGATGATTTAGAAATCCATCGAATGCAATCTTGCCCAGGCACACGACTACGCGCAGTTCGGGCAACAACGCGATCTCTTCTTCCAGCCACGGCGCGCAGTTGCGCAGCTCGCTCGGCGTGGGTTTGTTAGCCGGCGGAGCGCAGCGCACCACCGCGCTGATCCACATGCCGCGGAGCTTCATCCCGTCGTCGCGGCTGGTCGCGCGGGCCTGCGAGGCAAACCCCGCCTCATGCAGCACTGGATACAGAAAATCGCCTGAGCCGTCGCCGGTAAACGGCCTTCCCGTGCGGTTCGACCCATGCGCGCCCGGCGCCAGCCCCAGCACCAGCACCCGCGCCTGCCCGTCGCCAAACGACGGCACCGGCTTGCCCCAGTACTCGTGACCGGCATACGCACGCCGCCGCACCCGCGCTACCTCTGCAGTGTAAGTGCGCAGTTCCGGGCATCGTTCGCAAGCCACAATGCGCGCATTCAGCACTGCCAGGGGGTCGGGAGAAACATCCATCTCCGCATTTTAGCGGGACAGCCAGGGCGCGGCCCGCCCCACATCTGCCCTCTGTCCGCCACGCCCATTGCCGGCATCACGGCCATGACGGGGTACTTGTACAATGCAGAGGGGGTGCGTGTGGCCAAAGGACCCATCACGGCCATGAGCTGCGATCCGACGGTCAGCGGGCTGCAGACCGCCAACGAGACGGACTACGTGCTCGGCCCCGGCGGCGGGCAGTTGACGGAACTGGGCCCCGACGGCAACGGCGGCACGGTCTGGACGCGTACACATGTCTACGCGGCTGGCGGCGCGCCTTTTGCCACGTACAACAGCGGCGGCCTCTACTTCCGCCTCACCGACTGGCTGGGCACCCTGCGCGTCCTCACCGACTTCGCCGGCGTCACGCAGCAAATCTGCAACGGCCTGCCCTTCGGTGACGGCCAAACCTGCTCCGACCAGACCGAGGACAGCAATTACTTCACCGGCAAAGAACACGACTCAGAATCAGGCAACGACTACTTCGGGGCAAGGTACTACGCGTCTACGATGGGGAGATTCACTTCCCCTGACCCATCCGGCCTCGCGTATGCCGATCCAACCAACCCACAGAGCTTCAATCTGTACAGCTACGTGCTCAACAATCCTCTGGTCAATATCGATCCGGACGGCCTGAAGTGCTTCCAGGTGGATGGCGATGGCAACCTCACTGGAAGTTCTAATGCGGGGGACTGTGCGACAGATGCAAATGGAAATCCCACGAACAACGACATCTACGTCGATGATGAAAAAGCTTCGAATGCTTTTCTGGATTCGAACGGGGATTTGCTCGGATACACGAACGGCAGCGGCCAACAAGTCGGAGCAGACGGGAATCCGTTTTATGACGCAGGCACACTTAATGGAAACGGGTCGGGCACGCCGCTGAATGATATCGATACGGAAATCTCGCCGTTCGCGATGCAGTTTATTCAAGATGTAAATCAGGACAACCAGCACAAAATAAGCTGCATCGCCCAAGCGTACTTCGGTGGCTCCGTCGGTGCGGGTACAGGCGGAACCGGGAATTTCCTATCGAATCTCTCTGAGCCAGTTGCTAAGTCCAAGGCCGCTGGAGCGCTTGGAGGCAGCACAGGTTTTACATCGCAGGCTGCAGCCATCGCAAGGGATAGCAGCCTCGCTAATAGGGCGTGGCACTGGGTAGCCCCCGTTGCCGACTCGACCAAACCGTTCGGGTTCGCGCTGAAGCGAAGTCCCAATCTCGGTGTGTGGGCAGGTCGAATGGCACCGGTTGCAGGGAAGGCTTTGCAAGGTGCTTCGGTTGCAGCGACCGCCTATTCCGCATACAACCTCTGGAATTGCTACTGATAGAAAGGTTGGTTGCGGATGAAACTGATCCTCATCATCGTGCTCGGGTGTTTAGGGGCTTTCGTTGTGCTGCAGGTATGTTGGAGTTTTGCCTTCCGATGGTCGCGTCGAAAGCATCATGGGATGACGAGGGACGCCTTCTTGCACTACTTTACCGAGCGCGGCATGAGTGCTGAGGTTGTCGTGGCGGTTTACGACTACTATCGATCCCAAGTCAAATCGCGAACCTTCGGCGTCTCGCCTCAAGACGAGATCGCGGTGTTATTCAATCAGGCCGAAGAGGACGTCGAGGACGACTTTACGAGCATCCTGAAGAAGCTTGGCCTGTCGATGCCCTCTGACGACGCTTGGGATGCCTGGGGCCGGTCTCCAGTGAGAACGGTCGAACAGATGGTCGCAGCAGTCGTATGGGCCAGCGAGCATCAACCAGCATGAATCGCCGCAGGCCGTCTCCGGGCGGCCTGTGTTGCGTCAGTAGCCTCTTCCAGCAGCCGTGGTACAGCCAGCGAAGAGCCACGCTGCTAAAGCAGCGGCTTGAGGCAGGACACGTCTCCCCCAGCCGGTAGCTGCGGAGCAACCTGCGGTTGCTGTTCAGTAACCAAATGCTGAAAAGCAGCGTCTAAAGAAAAAATGCTCTGGGCCGCACTTGCTCAGAGCGTGGCGCAACCAGCGCCCGGTAGACGCGCATGAGCCGACTCCCCATCGACGAATCGCGGAAGGGATTTATCTTTAGCAGCCAGCCTGTCTGCTAGCCGAGGCCGCTGGAATCTCCACCCGCATTCCCTCACCCGTGATTGGCCCGTCTTACACGTATTTCCCTGTATTTAGGCGACCCACGAAGTCTTGTAAGTAGTTGTAAGTACAAGTTATTACGGCCCTGAAAAGGCCGGCGTCGGCGGTTCAATCCCGTCTCTGGCCACCACATTGTAAAGCGGTTAGCTGTAAATTAGAGGACCCCCAAAAAACGCTCTCACCCTTGATAATCACGGGTGAGAATTATTGCACCGTTCCAGACGGCGCGAAAAACGCTGTCAGCATATCCCCTTGAGCGGCCATGCGGTCCGCGCTTCGGCTATGGGCGTAGATTCCGAGTGTGGTTGCGACGTCTGCATGACGAAGCAGAGTCTGAACTGTCTTGGGGTCTTTCCCCTGCTGGACAAGGTACGACGCCAGACTATGCCTCAAGGTGTGAAACCCAAATCGAATGTCATCCCCGTCCTTTATGACACCCGCCGCCATAGCAGCCGGGCAGGTGGCCCGGTCATGAGAATCGCAGAGAGCCGCAGACGCTGTGCCCCGTTCATCGCGCTCTTTGCGATGAGCGGGCGGGTGGGATCGTGGTCCCCCACTCAAAACGCAAAGAACGCGTTTTGAATGGGGCACAGTCCATTGAGGGAGAACCCAGGGTGAAAAGACATGACCGGGCCACCTGCCTAGAGCAGCCTCGCTGCGAGACTAACGCAAAACATTAATGCAAGATACGAGCAACAACCCATAACCAAGAGCTTGGCCTGGCGCCTGTCTGATGACATTACCAGCCAAGGGCTTGGGAATACCAAAGCAAGAAGCAGCACAACGTACCGAGTGTCTGGAGATGCTGCCGCCCAATGTTTACAGATTGAGAGGATCAAGCCGCCCCATGGTAACAAAAAGAGGATAGTGATGGCCCAGTAGAACCACCCCTTCCAACGATTCAAATTTACTTCATTCACCATCAATACCCCCGGGAGTTACTCGCAGTAGAAGTTGTTACCCATGTCCATGACAAAACCACCTGCACCGGATAGCGCGGCACCAAATCCGAGGCAGGTGGCCCGGTCATGAGAATCGCAGAGAGCCTAAAACGCTGTGCCCCGTTCATCGCGCTCTTTGCGATGAGCGGGCGGGTGGGATCGTGGTCCCCCACTCAAAACGCAAAGAACGCGTTTTGAATGGGGCACAGTCCATTGAGGGAGAACCCAAGGTGAAAAGACATGACCGGGCCACCTGCCCAGTAGACGTCACAATGCTCTCATTTGTTCTATTGGAGACTCGCGCCACCAAACTTACGCCCGAACTTAACCGCAACAAACCATGCGATCACAGTCACAAGTGCCATACAAATGCTAAAGCTGAACGGGTCACCGAAGGTCGGCAAGATCCCCCACCTAGCCCCATAGTGCATTACGATCATTCCTGCACCCCATAAGTAGACCCCGCTCAAAAGAGCCATTGGCCAAAATCGCTTCTTCTGTCGGCCCCATTTCCCAGCCCAAAATGCTCCCAAATATGATCCAATTTGTAGCGCGAGAAACAGGCCAGCGGGAACAACGAGATGCGCCCATGAGACTGCATAACCCATATGAATTGCAATGCTGCCGATAATGCCAACTAACAGAAACAGTGGCACGCCAATAGCGGTCCATCTTCCAAATCGTTCTTCTGGAATCATTGGCAATCTCCGCCAAAAGTGGGATTGTTGGGCTCTCGCAATTCTTGCACGGCTGACTTTGTTACGTAGTAACCCCCTACTATAAAAGCAGGGGCTGCCTCAGACGCAGCAAAGCATAAGAGGGGATTTCCTGAAAAACAAGCTGCTCCCCACCCCGCAACTCCAGTTGCCATCGTACCAACACCTACTGCAACTGTCCCGACCGTTTCAACGCCATGCCATGCTTTAGCCATTCGCTCCATGTCTGAGCACTGATGTTTCTGTTGCTGCGGCTGCGACGGGTTATTTGGGGCGTTTTGCGCCACCTCTAGCCCCGACACGCCGAGCCCCGAAGATTCCCAATGCCCAGGAACGTATGGTCCGTATGGAACCTCATGGCCGCGCACCCACGTTTTCAAGTTCCCTTCCGGGTCAAGCCACGGTATGGTCCCGCTTTCCAAGTATCTCGTCATCGCGAGGTCGTTCTCACTGCCGCCTGCAACCGGGCCAAAGGACGGGGTCGGACTGTATATGGCGCGGCAATTAGGCCCGTTCATATTGTGAAATTCCATCTCGGTAAAGCAGCCAGACGAGGCCGCAATCGAGTAGGCGTGCCCGTCGGCATCCGCGCGAACCAGCGGATTATTCCCCACGTAGGCGAACAGGTTGAGCGATTGTGGGTTGGCAGGTGGCCCGGTCATGAGAATCGCAGAGAGCCTAAAACGCTGTGCCCCGTTCATCGCGCTCTTTGCGATGAGCGGGCGGGTGGGATCGTGGTCCCCCACTCAAAACGCA
>Ga0302320_10005638_pt1 | contig 28013 bp, 15 predicted proteins | sample Bog_T0_3_FD_202130 | JGI IMG/M metagenome (GOLD analysis project Ga0302320, IMG submission 202130) | Peat permafrost microbial communities from Stordalen Mire near Abisko, Sweden - Bog_T0_3 | ecosystem: Environmental > Terrestrial > Soil > Wetlands > Peat | place: Sweden: Abisko, Stordalen Mire...
CTAACCACAGCGCGCCGCGTGAGGGCGCGCGGCCTACAGGCGCGCATCTTGACACTTGAAGGTGTAGAGCTTCACCGTTTGTAATGGGCAAAAAAACTGATCAATGACGAATGACGAATGACGAATCAATAGCGAAGCCCGAATGGCCATAGAGGCGTGGCTGGCGAGTTTCGTCATTTGTGATTGGGGATTCATTCGTCATTCGTCATTCCTGGCCTTGCCGCAGATGGCGACCCAGTTCGTGGCCAGGTCCGCTGCCAACTATAAATGCGGTTCATAGATCCGCGCTCCGTAAATTAAGAAACTGCACTCGAATTTATCTGGTTGACACTCATCGTCTAAGTTGCTTTAATAAGCCTTAGTTAAGCAGGCTTCGCTGGAACATCCTTCAGCGAAGCCGTGTTCGTTTACGGGTCGGGTTTAAGGGAAATTGCTGTCAAAGACGTCGAGGAAAGAAGTAAACATGAATCAGAACTCTGCTCAATCGGTGGTCACCGGCTTCAAGCGTCCGGTCTTTTCCGCAGGCCGCGTGCCCTCACTCGGCGTCTCATCCTGGTTTCACCGTTTGGTCGTTTTGTGGCTGGCTTTGGCCGGCATTTCCACTCGCGGAGCTGAGCTGCAAATGGTCCCGGGCCACGTGCCGCCAGTGTTGAAATCCTTGACCTATACTGGCCGGTTGCCAGGCACCAATTGGCTGAATCTGGCCATCGGCTTGCCGCTGCGAAACCCAGCAGGTTTGTCCAATTTGCTCCAGCAGATCTATGACCCGACCAGCCCCAATTTTCATCATTACCTTACGCCGGAAGAATTCACTTCGAAATTTGGCCCCACAGAAGGGGATTATCAAGCCGTGCTCTCTTTTGCCCGGGCAAACCATCTGCAAGTGACGACGACCCACCCGAATCGGGTTTTGCTGGATGTCAGCGGCTCGGCGGCGGAGGTGGAACAGGCGCTGCACCTGACGCTGCATACGTGCCGGCATCCCAGCGAAAACCGGACGGTTTATGCGCCTGACCGCGAGCCGTCGCTGGATTTGAGCGTGCCGGTCTTGCACATCAGCGGACTGGACAACTACGCGCTGCCGCGCCCGCACTTGCACGCAACGAGGATCGTCCCGGGACAAAATGCATCGCGCAATGCCGGCTCAGGCCCCAGCGGCACTTATATGGGGCTGGATTTTCGGGCCGCTTACGTGCCAGACAGCCCGCTGAACGGCTCCGGGCAGGTGGTGGGCCTGCTGCAATTTGACGGTTATACAGTCAGTGACATTACCTACTACGAAAACAAGGCGGGCTTGCAGGCGGTGCCGCTGCAGAATGTGTTGCTTGATGGCTTCAGTGGCAGTCCGACACATTCCGGCGGCGAAGTGGAAGTATCGCTGGACATTGAAATGGCGATTTCGATGGCCACTAATTTGTCCCAGGTGATCGTCTATGAGGCGGGGCCGTATGGCAGTTGGCATGACATTCTCAATCGGATGGCCAATGACAATCTGGCGCGGCAGTTGAGTTGTTCGTGGTATATCCCCGGTGGCGTGGCCGATGCGGTGGCGGATCAGATCTTCCAGCAGATGGCGGCGCAGGGGCAGTCCTTTTTCGATGCCTCGGGCGATTATGATGCGTACACGGGTTTGATCAGTTTTGCCAGCGACTCACCGTATATCACGCAAGTAGGGGGCACGACCCTGACGACCAGCGGGCCGGGCGGGGCGTGGGTCTCGGAAAAGGTCTGGAACTGGGGCGACGGCATTGGGAGCGCCGGCGGCATCAGCACGCAATATCCGATCCCCAGTTGGCAGACCAACATCAGCATGGCGTCCAATCAAGGTTCGACGACGATGCGCGACATGCCGGACGTGGCCTTCATAGCCGATCAGGTGTATGTGCGGGCGGATGGTGAGGATGATAATGTGGGCGGCACCAGTTGCGCGGCGCCATTGTGGGCGGGGTTCGCGGCGTTGGTCAATCAGCAGGCTACCAACTCGGGCCAGCCGCCGATTGGGTTCATCAATCCAGCCGTGGATGCCATCGGTTCCGGCGCAAATTACACCAATACGTTCCACGACATCACCACCGGCAATAACACCAGTGGTGGCAGCCCGAACAAGTTTTACGCGGTCGCCGGCTACGATTTGTGCACCGGCTGGGGCACGCCCGCCGGCCAGGAATTGATCAATGCGCTGGCCAATCCGGAACCGCTGCTCATCACGCCCAATACCGGATTCAGCGCCATCGGCGGCGTGGACGGGCCGTTCTTCCCGGTCACGTCGCAAAACTACTCCTTGACGAATGGCGGCACGAACGCGTTGACGTGGACCTTGTCCAACACGTCGGTCTGGCTGAATGTTTCCTCCAGCGGTGGCAGTTTGCTGCCGGGAGGACCGGCAACCGCTGTGACAGTGAGCTTAAACAACACGGCGAGCAATCTGATGGTGGGGGTCTATAATTCCACGATTTGGATCACCAACCAGAACGACCAGATCGGCCAGAGTCGTCAGTTTACGCTGTCGGTGATTAGCCCACCCAGCATCACGCAGCAACCCGTGAATCAAGCGGTGCTGGAAGGCGCGGTAGCCGCATTCAGCGCGCAGGCCACAGGAGGATTGCCATTGATTTATCAGTGGCAGCTCAAGGGCACCAACCTCACGGACGGCGCCGGCATCACCGGCTCCACGACCACGAACCTGACGATCAGCAGTATTTCCACAGCCAATGTGGGAAATTACACGATGGTGGTGACCAATTTCGCGGGCACAGCCACCAGCTCAAATTCGGCGCTGACCATCGTTCCCTCTCCTCCTGTCATCAGCACCCAACCAGCCAGCCAGTCCGCGGTTGAGGGTGGGAATGCGCAATTCACGGTGCGGGCCATTGGCACCACGCCATTTTCCTATCAATGGTCTCTGGACACCACGAACATTACCGAGGCGACGAACGCCACGTTGACGCTGACGAACGTGCAACTCAACATGTCGGGGAATTATTACTCGGTGCAGGTGAGTAATGTATATGGAGCGACGAACAGCGCCACAGCCACCCTGACGGTGCTGCCCTGCGACCCGCCGCCGAATGGTCTGATCGGTTGGTGGCGGGCGGAAGGCAATGCCAATGACAGCGTCGGCACCAACAATGGTACGCCGGTGGGCGGGGCGAGCTATGCGCCCGGCGAAGTGGGGCAGGCTTTCTCGTTCGATGGGAGAACTGGCTACGTTTCCATTCCGGACTCGGCATCGCTGGACGTTTTGACGCAGAGCATCACCGTTGAGACTTGGATCAAAGTGAACCATACGACCTCCAATTCAGATTGGGAAGGGATTGTCACCAAAGGAAATAACTCCTGGCGGTTGCAAGCCACGTCCAAGGCCAAGACGGTCTATTTTGCCGCAAACGGGAGCACGCACGACATATATGGCACCCGGGATGTCAATGATGGACAATGGCATCACGTGGCGGCAACGTATGATGGGACCAGCATGTCGGTCTATGTGGACGGGACGCTGGATGCTTCGGTAGCCGCCAGCGGTTCGATTTCACAGACCAGCGACCCCATGTGCCTTGGACAAACTGCGAATGCGTATGCAAATTATGCGTTCGATGGATTGGTTGACGCGGCCTCGATATACAACCGCGCGCTGACGGCGGCGGAGATCCAAGCCATCTACGTGGCGGGCGGCGGCGGGAAATGCTTTGCATCGGTTGCGCCGACGATCTCGGCGCAGCCGACCAACCAGACGGCAAATGCGGGGAACACGGCGATATTCACCGTCGTGGCCGGTGGCACGCCACCCTTGAGCTACCAGTGGAGTTTCGACACAACGAACATCGTTGGAGCGACCAACGCGACTTTGCTACTGTCCAATGTGCAGCCGACTAACGGCGGGGTTTATTCTGTGCTGGTGACCAATTTTTATGGTTCGGTGGTGAGTTCGAATGCGGTGCTGACCGTGCTGACCCAGCCGCCTACGATCATAACGCAACCGGCGAGCCAGACGAACTTAGTGGGTACGACGGCGAGTTTCGGCGTGACGGCCAGCGGAACGCCAACTTTGAGTTATCAGTGGAGTTTCGACACGACGAACATCGTCGGTGCGACCAACGCGACGTTGCTGCTGGCCAATGCGCAGCCGACTAACGGCGGGATTTATTCTGTGCTGGTGACCAATTTTTACGGTTCGGTGGTGAGTTCGAATGCGGTGCTAACCGTGCTGACCCAGCCGCCTACGATCATAACCCAGCCGGTGAGCCAGACGAACTTTGTGGGTGCGACAGCGAGCTTCAGCGTGACCGCCAGCGGAACGCCGCCTTTGAGCTACCAGTGGAGTTTCGATACGACGAACATCGTCGGTGCGACCAACGCGACATTGACACTGACCAACATGCAGTTGAGCCAGTCGGGGAATTACGCGGTGCAGGTGACCAATCTCTATGGCTCGGTGGTGAGTTCGAATGCAGTGCTGACGGTGAATCCACCGCCGCCGTGTGATCCGGCGCCGTCGGGTCTGATCGGGTGGTGGCAAGCGGCAGGCAACGCCAACGACAGCATCGGCACCAACAACGGGACGCTGGTGGGCGGGGCCACTTATGCTCCTGGTGAAGTGGGGGAGGCCTTCTTGTGCGGCGGTTCGACTGACTACGTTCTGATCCCGGACTCGCCCTCGCTGGACGTCTTGACGCAGAGCATCACAATTGAGTGTTGGGTCAAGGTCAACCATACGACTCCCAATTCAAATTGGGAGGGAATCGTCACCAAGGGAAACAACTCCTGGCGTTTGCAGGCCACGATAAACGCCAAGACAATTTACTTTTGCGCAAGCGGGTCCCAAGTGGACCTATATGGCAGCCGTGATGTCAACGATGGCCAGTGGCATCATGTGGCAGCGACGTATGATGGGACCAACCAGTCGCTTTATGTGGACGGGACGCTGGACACTACGGGACCGGACAGCGGTTTGATTGCACAGACCAGCGATCCCTTGTGCCTTGGAAATACCGCGAATTCATACGGAAATTGCGTATTGGACGGGTTGGTGAACCAGCCTTCGATTTACAACCGGGCGCTGACGGCGGCGGAGATCCAAGCCATCTACGCGGCGGGCAGCAGCGGGAAATGCCCGGTGCCGCCCAGCATCACCACCCAGCCAACCAATCAAGCGGTGAACGCGGGGAGCACGGCGGTGATGGTCGTGGAGGTGACGGGCACGCAGCCGTTGATTTACCAGTGGAGCTTTAATTCGACTAACCTGGCCGGGGCGACGAACAGCATGCTGACCTTGGTCAACGTGCAGCCGACTAACGCCGGGGTTTATTCGGTGGTGGTGAGCAATTTGTGCGGTTCGGTGGTGAGTTCGAATGCGGTGCTGACAGTCAACCCGGCGCCGTCTTGTGATCCGGCACCGCCGGGCCTAATTGGCTGGTGGCAGGCGGCAGGGAATGCCAATGACAGCATCGGCACCAACAACGGCACGCTGGTGGGCGCGGCGAGTTATGCGCCCGGCGAAGTGGGGCAGGCCTTCTTGTTCGATGGAACGAGTGGCTACGTTTCAATCCCGGACTCGCCGTCGCTGGACATCTTGACGCAGAGCATCACGATTGAGACATGGATCAAGATGAACCATACATCTCCCAATTCAACGTGGGAGGGGATTGTCACCAAAGGAAATAACTCCTGGCGGTTACAAGCCACGATCAACGCCAAGACGGTCTATTTTGCCGCAGACGGGAGCACCCACGACATCTATAGCAGCCGCGACGTCAACGATGGCAAGTGGCATCACGTGGCGGCAACGTATGATGGGACCAACATGTTGCTCTATGTGGATGGGACGCTGGATGCCACGCAAGCGGCCAGCGGTGCGATTTCGCAGACCAGCGATCCTCTGTGCCTTGGACAAACCGCGAATGCGTATGGAAATTGCTTTTTCGATGGATTGGTTGACGCGGCTTCGATTTACAACCGGGCGCTGACGGCGGCGGAAATCCAGGCCATCTATGCGGCGGGCAGCGGTGGGAAATGCCCGGTGCCGCCCGGCATCACCACGCAGCCAACCAATCAAACGGTGAACGCGGGAACCACGGCGGTGCTGGCCGTGGCGGTGACGGGCACGCAGCCGTTGATTTACCAGTGGAGTTTCGATACGACGAACATCGTCGGAGCAACCAACGCGGCGTTGAAGCTGGTCAATGTGCAGCCTACTAACACCGGGGTTTACTCGGTGGTGGTGACCAATCTTTACGGTTCGGTGATGAGTTCGGATGTGGTGTTGACAGTACTGACGCAACCGCCGGTGATCCTAACGCAGCCGGTGAGCCAGACGAACTTTACGGGCACGACGGCGAGTTTCAGCGTGACGGCCAGCGGATCGCCGCCTCTGAGCTATCAGTGGAGTTTCGATGTGACGAACATCGTGGGTGCGACCAATGCGACGCTGACGCTGACCAACGTGCAGTTGAGTCAGTCGGGGAATTACGCGGTGCAGGTGACCGATACGTATGGTTCGACGAACAGCGCGACAGCAGTGCTGACGGTGAATCCACCGCCGCCATGCGATCCGCCGCCAGCGGGACTGGTCGGCTGGTGGCGTGGGGAAGGGAATGCGCTGGAAACCATTGGCGGGACTAGTGGCACGGTTTATCCCGGCACAACTTATGCAAAGGGAATGGTCGGGCAGGCATTTAGTTTTAACGGGGTCACCGGGTGTGTCATGAACACCAATACGCTGCCGCTGACCAACATCCAAAATTCCTTCACCATCGAATTTTGGGCATATCCGCAGAAGGGAATCACCATACCGCCGCAAAACAATACCGGTTATCCCGGAATTAGTGGTCAAAGCTATGCGGTTTTTCCAGACTGGGGAGGAACTGGCGGCGCGGCCGGGGTGGGCGTGAGTGTGGGCACGAATGGCATAGCCGTCATTGAGCAGGCGCCCAGTTATATGCCCTCATTGCTTAGCTATACCAACCGGATTAACGGGTGGGCGCATATCGCCGTCGTCTATGCCAGCAAACAGCCGGTTCTTTATGTGAATGGAGTGAACGTCAAAACCGGGATCACCAGCACTGAGGCCTTTGTTTATCCCTCCAAAAACATCGGGAATGAATATGCCTCTGGATTTACTTTTCAAAACTATGGTCCCTACGAGGGGCTGTTGGATGAAGTGAGCATTTACAGCCGGGCGCTCTCGGCGGGTGAAATTGAGGCCATTAACGGCACGGGCAGTGGCGGCAAGTGCGTTCCCTCCGCGCCCTTCGTAGTCACCCAGCCGGCCAATCAGGTTGTGGGTGTCGGCGGCACGGCCTCGTTGACCGTCGTGGCCGGGGGATCTGTCCCCTTGAGTTACCTTTGGCGGTTCAATGGAACCAACCTCAGTGGCGCCACTAACTTCACGCTGACGCTGGCTGATGTGCAACTCACCAACGCGGGCAATTATTCGGTCAGAGTGACCAATTCTTTAGGCTCCATAACCAGTTCGAATGCCCTGCTTACGGTTCTCACGCCGCCGGCGTTCACCCAGTCGCCCACCAGCAGCACCAATGTGGCTGGCAGCACGGCCTCGTTTGTTGCGGCAGCCAGCGGCGGCATGCCCCTGAGTTATCAATGGCAGAAGAACGGCCTGCCGCTGAACAATGGCGGCAAGGTGTCGGGGGCCACCACGACCAGTTTGAACCTGACCAACGTCCAAGACGCCGACGTCGCCGGTTATGCCCTCATGGTGACCAACCTGGCCGGCAGCATCACGAGTGCGCCCGCCATGCTGGTCGTGCTCGACCCGCCGGCCATCACCCTCGAGCCCACCAACGAATGGATTCTGGTTCGCAGCAATGCCGTTCTCGTGGCGGCCGCCTCGGGCACGGCGCCGCTGGGCTGCCAGTGGTCGTGCAATGGCACCAATTTATGGGACACCCCGCGCCTGACCGGCTCACAGGGCAGCGTCCTGGTCATTAGCAACGCCATGGTCCGCGACAGCGGCAATTATCAGGTGGTATTCACCAACAGCCTCGGCTCCGCCACCAGCAGTGTGGCCGTGCTGGCCGTTGGCGTGCCGCCGCAAATCATGACCGAACCGGCCAGCCATTCGGCTCCGCTTGGCTGCACGGTCCCCTTCAGTGTCGGGGCTGCTGGCAGCAAACCGTTGGCGGATCAGTGGTGGAAAGACGGTAGCCTGTTGACCGCCCAAACCACTGCCACCTTGACCGTGAGCAACTTCCAATCGGCTGACTTGGGCAGCTATAGCGTGGTGGTGACCAATGGGTTCGGCTCGGTAACCAGTTCACCCGCCGTTTTGAGCGTGGGTTATCATCCGCCGGTGGCAGGCGCGGACGTGGTACAACGATTTGCCGCCGGCGGGGTCCGGATCAGTGCCGCCGATTTATTGGCCAATGACGTGGATACGAATGGCGACACCCTGACGATCATTGGCGTCAGTTCCAACAGTGCGGCGGGAGGTTCGGTGGGCTTGGCGAATAACTGGGTGTATTATGCGCCCCCGGCGGGCTGGACCGATTCCGACTCTTTCACGTACACGGTGAGCGATGGGCTATGTGGAACGGATGTGGGCACGGTCCTGGTGCAAGTCACCGCCAACAACCCGCAGCCGGCGCATTTTGCCATCGCCCAAGCCAATGGCCCGATGCAATTGTCCTTCACAGGAATTCCAGGATATCAATATCAGATCCAATACGCCGACAACATGATTAATCCCAATTGGCAGGTGTTGACGACGCAGCCGGCGGACGCTTTTGGTGTATGCCAGTTCGCGGACTGGTCGCCGACAAACACAACCGCCCGTTACTACCGTGCGGTGCCGGTCCTTGTCCTGCTACAAGGTGGATCACGGTAACCGGATTACGGCCCTCCGAGAGAATGCTTCGCTGGCCGCTATTCATGAGGAATATGCCGGTGCAAGCGGAGCAGTTGGAGATTTCTGGAGTTCAAGCCGTCGGGAAAAAAAGCTGGTTGGAGACAAAACAATTTGCTATCACACGCATGCGTTTTTGGACATTATACTGGACTTAATATGGATTTTCTTTGGATTTTGATGAAGTGGAACCAGCGGCTCAAGCAATTGATGCCTGCCGGAGTGCTTCTATGGATTAGGAATATTATTGAGTCCCTTGAGTTTTTATGGCGACGTAAATACTGTGGTCAGTTCGGCGAAGACGCCGTGGTGCAGAACATTTTCCGTGAAAGGGACTGGGGGAACGCCGTTGCCAACAAATGTCTGATGGCTCAACCGCATGTCGCTCGCTAGGCGGGAGGACAAGATGGATCGCGGGACGTAGCGCATCACCTGTCCGCAGCACTGCTACGGAGGACGGGCAGGTTGGAAAACCTGAGTTACGGGCGCAACGCAACTCGCCGCTGCTTACGATTGCACCCCGACCGGCACGCGGGCGGCGGTCGAAACCGGACTGTTTTTCGCGATTTCGAGGCTGTTTTCCTTCGCGCGCTGGGCCAGCCATTGCGGAGTGATGGGCTGGTAAAAAGTGCATTCCAAGCACGTTTGCGGGCGTTTGCCCGAATAAAACCCCTTGATTTTCTGCCAGGCCTCATCGCTGCGGGAAATCTCAGCCAGCGAGTTTTCCCGGATGTTGCCCACGACCAGATCGTCGTTGTCATTCTGGGTGAGCCGGCAGCCACACAGCCGCACCCGGCCGTCGTGGCGGACGGCGAAGTTGAAGAGGTTTTTGCAGGGCACATCCAATCTGGGCGGCAGCTTGCGGAGGCGCATAAACCCGCTCAGGTCCCCGGCGGCGATGGTGCCGCCCCAGTTGTCGAAGTCCACCGTGTAGTTGACGCGCACGCGCTCGGACAAAAAAGGCAGGATGTTTTTCTTGAAATCCGGCGAGCGGATGATTTCGCTGGGCTTCTCGTGGTTGCGGAAGCGGACGACGATGCGGGCGGGTTCGCCTTTCGACTGATTATAAGCCATCAAATTGCGGATACCTGACATCGCCTCGTCGTAGTGTTTCACGCCGTAAATCTTCTCATACGCCTCCTTGCTGGCGCCCTGGGTGCTGATAAAAACCGCCGCAATGCCCAGGTCAATCAGCCGCTTGTAGGTGTCGTTTTTGTTGATGAGGATGGCGTTGGTCGTGAGATACACGTCCCTGAGCCCAGCGCGATTCACGGCATAATCCACTTTTTCGAGTATGCCCGGATCCACGAGCGGGTCGCCAACCACGGGCGTCAGGTCGAGGCTCTGGCCCCCGATGACCGCCCACTCATCCACCGCCTTTTTGAAGACCTCGAATGACATTACGCCGGTCTGCAAGGTTTTGTTCGCGACGACCTTCGGATAAGCGCAGAAGGTACACTTGGCGTTGCAGATGTTGGTGACGCCGGCGACGAGGTAGGCGGAAGGCCCCAGCTGGCGATGCGCGAACAATTCCTCAGGCGTGACGTGAGCTTTGGAGACTTTCCGGTAGTGCCAGCTGCGGAGGAAATTCTGAACGTAAAACGCCCCCCAATAAACGGCGTCAGCGACCGGTCCGTTCGTGTGAACAAAATGGTACAACCGCCAGCCAACTTTGCGCAAATGCCTGTTCATGCAGATTCTTAAAGGAACTAAACCATAATCTGATTCCCGCGGCCCGTCAATGTTCAATCCCCGCGGCAGGTTCAAAAGTTCAAACCGGACGAAGCCTCGCCTCCTTTCCCCTGCCCTCTCCTCGCTCGGGGACGGAGAGGGACTAACAAGAAAAGTGTCAGACAATCGGAAAGCGGTGCTGAAGCCACCGCACCAAGACGCTGGCGCGTTGACCGATCATCACCGGATCGCGCGTAGCGTCTTGGAGTGCGCCAGCCCTCTGGCGCTTTCCCACCAGTGGCCGCACCCACTCCCAAAGTGACGAGGCGGTTGCTGCAATCTAAAATGCGGCATGGCACCGATACCAAAGCGGCAGAGGGCCGCACGCACTCCAAGACGCTGGCGCGACTGCCAGACCGCCCCCATTTCATGGCTTGAGCTTGACTTCCGATGGCGGTGCTTCAATTTGGATGCTTGCCATGCTTGAAGGATCATCCAGCCTGACACCCCTGGCGCAAATTGACACACCGTCCCTGCTGTTGGACGCGGAGGCGCTCGAGGCCAACGTGCAGCGGATGGCGGCCTTTTTCGCCCACCGGCACTGCAAACTTCGGCCGCATTTCAAGAGCCACAAATGCACCACCATCGCCCGCTTGCAAATGAAGGCGGGCGCGGTCGGCATCACTTGCGCCAAATTGGGCGAAGCCGAAGTCGTCGCTGACGCCGGCATCCGCAGTATTCTGATCGCCAACCAGATTGTCGGTCCGCTCAAGATTGGCCGTCTCCTCGAATTGTGCCGGCGGGCGGATCCGATGGTGCTGATGGATTCAGCCGAGAACGCGAAGATGGTTTCCGACCTGGCCGTGGCCGCCGGCGTTCGCATCGGGGTGCTGGTGGAAGTGGATGTCGGGATGGGCCGCTGTGGAGTGGCTCCCGGGCAATCCGCATTGGAGCTGGCGCGCCTGATTGCGGCGTGGCCGGGACTGCGGTTTGAAGGGTTGCACGGCTACGAAGGGCACTGCGTTGATCTCCGGGACGAAACCGAGCGGGTCGAACAGACGCGCCGATCACTGAAACTGTTCGTGGACACGCGCCGGCTGATCGAACGCTCCGGGCTGCGGGTCAACATTGTCAGCGGCGGCGGCACGGGCACCTACACGCTCACCGGTGACTGTGACGGAGTGGACGAGGTGCAGGCGGGTTCGTATGCGGCCATGGATTGGTGGTACAGCGATATCCGCCCGGAATTCAAGCAGGCCATGAGCATTCTGGCCACGGTCATCAGCCGGCCCAATCCCGGGGTGATGGTCATTGATGTGGGCAGAAAGGGAGTTGGCGCGGAATGGGGGGCGCCGCGCATCAAGAACCTGCCCGGCTGCGAGGTGCTCAGTTATTCATCCGAGGAGCACATGAAAATTGCGTTACCGCAGGGTTCGACGGTCAAAATTGGCGACCGCATCGAAATCATCCCTTCCCACGGCTGCACGACTAGCAATTTGTATTCCGAGTTCATCGTTCATCGCCACGGCCTGGTGACGGATAAGTGGCCCATCGAAGGTCGCGGGAAACTTCAGTGACTTTTGAACTTCACAGCCGCGAAAATGATTCGTCAAAAACTTCCAGCACAAAATCCGCATCCGCCTGCGTGAGGCACATGGGCGGGGCGAAGCGGATCGTCTGGCCCCATAACCCGCCCTTGCCTAAGAGCAGGCCCAGGTCTCGCGCCGTTTCCAGTACTTGCGCGCATTCAGCCGTCGCCGGAACCTTGGTGGCGCGATCTTTGACCAGCTCAATGCCCACCATGAGACCCTGACCGCGCACGTCGCCGATCACCTTGTGCTTCGCTTTCAACTTCGCCAGTCCGGCGTGAAGATAATTGCCAAGTTTTAGCGCGTTGGCTTGCAATTGGTCCTGTTCGATGACTTCCAGCACCGCCTTGCCGATGGCGGCCACGACGGGGTTGCCACCAAAGGTGTTGAAATGGACCTTGCCGACGAGCGATTGCGCGATCTGCTGCGTGGTCACCACGGCGGCCAGCGGACAGCCATTACCAATGCCTTTGGCCATGGTGACGATGTCTGGAATGACGCCCTGTGCTTCGAATCCCCAAAAGTGCGTGCCCGTGCGGCCAAAACCCGTCTGCACCTCGTCCGCGATGCACACCCCGCCCGCCGCCCGAACGTGCTCGTAGGCCCGTTGCAAATAGCCTTGCGGGAATTCCACGAAACCGCCAACGCCCTGGATGGATTCGGCAATGAAACCGGCGACCTTGCCCGGCGTGGCATATTCAATCAGCTCCTTCACGTCGTCCGCGTATTTCCGGCCGGCGTCCGGGTCGTCGTAGCCGAATGTCCCGCGATAGGGATATGGGGCCAGCGCGTGATGCACACCAAAACTGTGCGGCACGTTGTACTTCCAAACGCTGTGCGCCGTGACCCCCATGGTGGCCGCGCTGCTGCCGTGATAGGCGTTGCGCAACGAAATCACGTCGTAATTCTGGGTGTACGCCCGCGCCATGAGCAGGGCGAGATCGTTTGCTTCCGAGCCGGAATTGACAAAATAACACGCCTTCAAAGCGCCCGGCATTTTCGACGCCAGCTTTTCGGCATATTGGGCCACGTTCGGGTGCAGATAAAGCGTGGTGGAATGCTGATAAATCTCATTCTGCCGGTTTGCCGCCGCCACCACGTGCGGATGGCAGTGTCCCACGCTGACGGTCACGATGCCGCCGATACCGTCGAGATAGCGTTTGCCGGTCTCATCCCAGACATATTGCATGGAACCTTCCACCACCATGAGCGGAGTCTTGTAGTAAAGGAAGATACCGGGGTTCATGAATTGCTTGCGCAACGCCTGAACGTCGGCGGCGGACGGCCCGGTGTATTTTCGAGGCTGATGCTGGGTGAGAGGCAAAGCTGGCGTTTTCATCCCCTTGTTTAATCATTTTTCCGGCGCGGACGCAAGTTTTCGTCCGGCGATATAAACGGTGAAAGCCACGGCAAAACCGATAAACCACGCATAATTGTATAGCTGCGCGAGGAGCGGCGGCACAGTGTTCACCGAAAGCAGTTTCACGTTGACGAGAAATCCCGGCAAGCTTGGCAACACGGCCACAACCAGCGCCACCAGCGCCACAAGACTGAAGCCTCGGGTGAAACGAAATTCACCGCCGGATTGGTAGAGCGCGGGCACGTCCAGTTTGCATCGGCGGCAGACGAAATAATCCGCGATGAGAATCCCGCCAATCGGCCCCAGCAGAGCGCTGTAAGCGATGAGCCAGGTAAAAATGTAACCCGACGGGTCGGCCACGAGTTTCCAAGGCATCATCAAGACGCCGATGAGGCCGGTAATGAAGCCCCCGAGCCGGAAATTGATTTTCCCGGGCGCAAGGTGCGAGAAATCGTTCGCCGGAGAAACGACGTTGGCGGCGAGGTTCGTGGCAAGGGTGGCCAGGCACAGCGCAAACATCGCCAGCACCAGCACGGCTGGATTCTTGAATCGCATCAGGACTTCGACCGGATCCCAAATCACATGCCCGAAAATAACAGTGGTGGCCGATGTCACCGCCACGCCAATGAAGGCAAAGAGCGCCATCGTCAGCGGCAGCCCGAGAGCCTGGCCGGCGATCTGGTCTCGCTGCGTCTTGGCGTAGCGCGAAAAGTCCGGGATATTTAGCGAAAGTGTCGCCCAAAACCCCACCATGCCGGTGAGGGCGGGGAAAAAGTAGCTCCAGAATTTTCCCGCCTGCGGTTGGCCGGGGTCAAATTGCGAGGGCTGCGACAGGATGGGCCCAAAGCCTCCCGCCGTGCGATATGCCCAACCCAGCAACAGCAAACCGAGCGCAATGAGCAGCGGCGCCTTGAGGTTCAGCAACCAGCGAATGGTTTCGATTCCGCGATGGATCACCCACATATTGACGCCCCAGAAGAACAAGAAACAAAGGAATTGGCCGCCCGTGATGCCCAACCAGTTCATCGCCGGTTCCGGATGCAACCCGAAAATCACCACGCAGATTTTATAAATCGCCTCGCCGCCGATCCAGGTTTGGATGCCAAACCAGCCGCACGCCACCAGCGCCCGGAGCACCGCCGGCACATTCGCGCCCCTGGTGCCAAACGCCGCGCGGCAATAAACTGGAAACGGAATTCCATACCGCGTGCCGGCGTGGGCATTGAGAATCATCGGAATCAGCACGATGAGGTTCGCCAGGAAAATGGTCAGCACCGCCTGCCACCAGTTCATGCCGCCGCTGATGAGCGAGGACGCGAGCATATACGTAGGAATGCACGCCGACATGGAAATCCACAGTGCGGCAATGCTTAGCGCCCCCCATTTGCGGCGCGCAGGCGGCACTGGCGCCAGATCGGCGTTGAACAGCCGGCTCTGCGCGAGGTCCACCTCCACGTCAGGGGCGTTGGCCGCAAGGCTGGAAACGTTCATGGAAAAAATGCGTGAACCAGAGATGTACACAGATGAACACAGATAAGAACCGGGCGGAAGAAATGACCAATAAACGCAGAGCCGCCGAGAGCGCGGAGCGCCGCAGAGGCAGTTGATAAACTTTGCGTTCCTCTGCGCTCTCCGCTTCGCTACGCTTGATCCGGCCCCCCTTCATTCATCCGCTCTTTTAAACGCCGATGTCTTCATTCCAGAGTTGGGGCTTGGCGGCGATGAATTCGCGCATCATCCGGATGCACTCCTCATTTTGCAGCACTTCCACTTGCACGCCGCACTTTCGCAGATGCTCCTCATCGCCCATGAACGTCACGTTCTCGCCCACCACCACGCGCGGAATTTTGTAGAGTTTGATGGCCCCCGAGCACATCGGACACGGCGACAGGGTGGTATAGATAGTACAGCGTTCATAGACTTTCGCCGGCTGGCGCCCGGCATTTTCGAGGGCATTCATCTCGCCATGGTGAATCACGCTGCCGTGTTGCACGCGCTGGTTGTGGCCGTGCCCAAGGATTTTTCCATCGCAGACCAGCACCGAGCCGATGGGGATGCCTCCCTCGGTGAGGCCTTTTTTCGCTTCATCAATGGCCGCTTGCAAGAATGGATCCATAGTTTTTTCCTTTCTTTAATTATTCCTTGTTTCAATCCGGTTGGATTAAAACGGACATTAATCGATTAATCAAGCTTTGGTTTATGGCTTGAACCTCTTCAACCATTCTTCGATTAATCAAAGAAGGCGTTCATCAGCGGTCGCCGCGAAGTGGAGACATTATCAAAGACTCGTGCTCAAAAATGGCTCGGCACTCGCTGCAAGAATTTTCCATGTCCGTGTTTCCCCACAAATTTTCCATCGCGCACGGCCACTTGCCCGCGCACCGTGACTGCGCTCGGGCGTCCCTCGATTTTCCAGCCCTCAAACGCGCTGTAATCCAGATTCATTTGCTGCGTCTTGACGGAAATCTTGCCGCGATAAGCCGGGTCATAGACCACCAGATCGGCGTCCGCGCCGGGTTGAATTGTGCCTTTGCGGGGAAAGAGGTCGAAGGTCTTGGCGACTTGGGTGCTGGCTACGTTCACCAGGGTGTGCAGATCAATCTTCCCGCCCTTCACCCCGTAGGTGTAAAGTAAGTTAATGCGTTCCTCGAGCGAGGGAATACCGTTGGGAATCTTCGTGAAATCATTTCGGCCCATCCGCTTCTGGGACTTGAAATCAAACGGACAATGGTCGGTGGCCACGGTTTGCACCAGGCCATCGCGCAACCCGTGCCACAGAACCGCTTGGTTCCGCTGGTCGCGCAACGGAGGCGACATGACGTATTTCGCGCCCTCGAATTTGGGCTTCTCGGCCCAGGTTTTGTCGAGCGTGAGATATTGGATGAGCGTCTCGACGCTGACGCGCACGCCGCGCTGGCGCGCGGCGATGGCCTGATCCAGCGCCTCCCGGCAGCTCAGATGGACAATATAGACGGCCGCGCCCGTAAGCTCGGCGAAGGTCATCAGATGATGCACGCCCTCAGCCTCGACAATCGGCGGACGGCTTTCGTGGTGCTGTCCCGGGCCAGTCCTGCCGGCGGCGAGGAGTTCCTGGCAACGCTCCGACACGAGGGTTTCGTTCTCGCAATGCGCGGTGACAATCACGCCGAGCTCCTTCGCCAGCTTGAGCGTGCGATACAACTCCGTGTCATCCACGCCAAAAGCGCCCTTGTAGGCGAGAAAAATCTTGAACGAGCTGATGCCGCGCTTCACGATTTCGCGCAGCTGCTTCCCGGTCGTGTCATCGAACTTCGTCACGCCCATGTGAAAAGTGAAGTCGCAGGCGGACTTGCCCGCGGCTTGGCTCATCCATAATTCGAAGCCTTTTAAAGCATCGTCCTGGCGCGCAGGACAGCACATTTCGATCAGCGTGGTCGTGCCGCCCACGAGCGCGGCGCGGCTGCCGGTGACATAGTCGTCCTTCGCAAGCGTGCCCATGAACGGCAGGTAAATATGGACGTGCGGGTCAATGAAACCGGGAAACACGAATTTCCCTTTGGCTTCAATCACCTCCGCGCCTTTGGGCGGCGTTAGTCCGCGATCAATGCGCGTGATGGTTTCGTTTTCGCACAGGATGTCGGCCACGTAGCGCTCATTCGCGGTCACAATCTCGCCGTTTTTGATCAAGATTGACATATCAAGATCCAAGAAGGTTTTACGATTTGAATGCTCACAGACTGGTCCGCGCGTGGCTGGAGTCGCAAATGATGATTTGTCTCGGTTTTCATAGGTTTCGGACCTGGCTGTCCGTTCCTTTCTGTTACACAAATCAGGCATCGGCGGCGAGCCAAAATATTCGCCTTTATGAGGCGGCGCTCTGAGTCTGCGTTGGGCCGGAGGCCAGCAGATCAGTGGTCAAACTGTTAAAAGCCGTCTGGGCGACCGTCAGGTTGCCGGATTGCAGCGAAGCCAGGAGGTTCTGGTAATCTGTATTCGCCTTGGTATTTGCGCCGAAAGGTTGGCTGGACGACGAGGCGGACGCCTGCGAAACGCTTTGGAGGATGGTTTGAAAGTTGCTCACCGCTCCTTTGGCGCTTGAAAGGTTGCCGGATTGCAAGGCACTGCCGATGGCCTGAAAATCCTGGACCATCAAGTTGATGCCGTTCTGGTTATTGGTTGAAGTGATGCTGGATATGCTGCTCATGTTCGTTCGTGGTTGATAGATGTGTATAGTTATCGGGCATTTAGCGGCCCGCGTTTCGATATCGGCAGAAATCAACCGGACTTTAGGAAATAATTTTAAATTAATCCGAACTCCGAAGCGGCGTCGGGCATGTTCGCTGGCAGGCTCGACAAATTGCCTAGCCGATGAGAATCCCGGGAAGCCAAACCAATTTACAGATGGAGGTGGTTCACGCAGTCTGGCGCACATTTGAATTTTCATCCGGGCGGCTTTTTGCTAAAACTTTCGCAGGTGGAACAACCCAACCCCATTATGACCCCGGCCACCGGCGAACGCCTGCTGCGTTTCGTCGGGGATAAAATCCTTTTTCAACTGCGGCTGCCGCAACGCGCGGGGGCGGCCAGTTACCGGGCGCGCCTCCGCACCAAGCTCGGCCGCGCGGCAGTGCGCCGCCGCGAAATCATCGCCGCCCATGCAGGTGGGCCGGCGTTTGCCGGAGCGTCCTGGCGCGATCTGCCGATGACCAGGACCGCCGACGGATGGGAGCTGGAGCTGCCGCTGGCCGAGGTGGGCTATTTCCAAGCCAAGGCGTACTTGTTGGACGCAAAAAACTGGCAAATCTGGCCGGACGGACCGGACGCGGGCATTACCGTCCACCCGAATTTTGCGCGCACGGCGAACACCATTTACTGCGCCTTTACGCGGCTTTTTGGCGCGACGAAAACCGCGGCGTTCACCGCCAATGAAAAGCTGGACGCACAGCTCAAAGCATTGGAGGCGCAAGGCTACGCGACCCTGCCGCCGTCGGGGACGTTCCGCGATCTCACTAAGCAACTGCCGTTCATCGCCAACGAACTGGGCTGCCGCATCATCCATTTGCTGCCGGTGCATCCGGCGCCGACGGTCTATGCGCGCTTCGGGCGCTTTGGCAGCCCTTATGCCGCGCTGGACTTGACCGCGGTGGATCCCGCGCTCGTGGAATTCGACAAGCGCACCACCGGCATTGACCAGTTCTGCGAACTCACCCAGACCGCGCACGCGCTGAATGCGCGCGTCTTCATTGACATCGTCATCAACCACACCGGCTGGGGTTCCACTTTGCAGGAGAATCATCCGGAGTTTTTTCTGAAGAAGCCCGACGGCGAATTCGCGAGTCCCGGAGCCTGGGGCACCACGTGGGAGGACTTGGTGGAACTGGAACAGCACGACGTGAACCTATGGGACCTAATCGCCGACTCGCTGCTGACGTGGTGCCGCCGGGGCGTGGACGGTTTCCGCTGCGACGCGGGCTACAAGATTCCAGCCGCCGCCTGGCAATATATCGTGGCCCGCGTGCAGGATGAATTTCCTGAAACCATTTTCCTGCTGGAAGGTCTCGGCGGCTCCTGGGAAGACACCGAAAGCCTGCTGACCGAAGGCGGCATGCAGTGGGCCTATTCCGAGCTGTTCCAAAATTACTCGGGGCGGGAGGTCGCCTGGTATCTCGATTATGCCAACCGCCAGAACGGGCGCCTGGGCAGCTACGTCCATTACTCGGAAACGCACGATAATGAACGCCTCGCCAAAAAAGGCCGGACGTGGTCGCTTTTGCGCAATCGGCTCTGCGCGCTGACGAGTCCGGTGGGCGGATTCGGATTCACCTGCGGCGTGGAATGGCTGGCCACCGAGAAAATCCTGGTCCACGGCTGCACCGGCCTGCGCTGGAACGCAGCCGACAACATCGTGACCGAACTCAAGCAATTGAACGGCCTCATTTCCAATCATCCCTGCTTTTTCGACGGGGCGAAGCTCACGCGCTTGAGCGCACCCGACGCGCCGGTCTATGCGCTGCTCCGCGAATCGGCGGAGGGGAAGGATGCCGTTTTGGTGCTGGCCAACACGGAGGTGGACAAGGAAAATTCCGCCGCCCTGGAGCTCACCGCCGATGTTTCCGCCTGGAAGTTTGAATTATTGGGGCAGCCGTTGCCGAAAACCTCCGGGGCGGGGAAGAAAATCGCTTTCACGTTGCCGCCAGGGGCGGTTTATTGCCTGTCGGCCACGGCAAAACCAGCGGGGCTGAGCGGCGAAGATTACCGCCGCGCCCGCGCTTTGGCGGCGTTTGGCTTCCAAGCCTTGAATCAAATCCTGCCCATCGAAACCGTGGACGGCCTCGATTGGCGCCGGCTCGCGGAACAGGCCGGGCGCTCGCCGAAAAACTTGCTGGCCGCGGCCAGCGAATTTGCCGCGCTTGACGGAAAGATTCCGCTGGCCAGCCTGCTGGGCGAAGTCGAAGCACAAAAAGTATATCCGCGCGTCGTCACCTGGACGCTGCCGGACGTGCGCCGAATCATGCTGGTGCCTGAGGGGCACTGGCTGTTGATCGAAGACACCGCGCCATTCCGAGCCACGTTGGAAGCGCGCCCGCCGCCGCGCTCCGGCAGGGCAAGGAATGAGGAGGACGGGGCATGGAAAGGAACGGCTGAAGAGGTTCATGTGCAATCGGTTCGGGCCGGAGAGGTCCACGTTGCATGCTTTGCGCCATTCCCAACCGCGCGTGAAGCGAAATTGTTGATCGAGCGCCAAGCCGCCCCGCAAAAAATTTCCGCCGGTATTCGTTTGCTTCCGGCCACTCCGCAGGCCGAATCCCAAATGCCCCATTCGAACGATTTGGTTTTGTTGACGAATGATCGCGGCGGCATGGCCCGGATGTGCGTGGATCTGGGCCGGGTGAATTCCAAGTATGACTGCGTGCTGGGCGCCAATTTGAATCCGACGGTGCCGGTGGATCGTCACGTTTTGGTGAAACGCCTGCGCGTATGGGTCAACGCCGATGGTTTTCTATCGCCGCTCAATCTGACCAGTCTGGCGTCTTTCCGGGTCGGCCCGCCGGCGGTCTGGAATTTCATCGCCAATGCGGGCGACGGACGCACCGTGGAAATTGAGTTGCGCGCCGAAATGCAGGCAGGAGACAACACCGTCGTCTTACAATTCAGCCGGCCGACGGAAAAACTCGCGTGCGGAAAACAATTGCCGGCCGACGCGGACGTGCGGCTGACCGCGCGCGTGGACATCGAAGACCGGAATTTTCACAGCGAGACCAAGCGCAACAGCGGCGCCGAACATCATTTTGCCTCGAACACGCACGGCTTGCCGCACCCGCCTTTCCTCGCCTCGCCACATCCGGGTTTCGGTTTCACCCCCGCGAGCGACCGCCGCCTGTATGTTTATGCCGACGCCGGCGAATATCACGCACAGCCCGAATGGTGCGAAAACATTCCGCATCCGGTGGAGCAAACTCGCGGCCAGGTTGGCAGCGGCGATGCGTACAGCCCCGGCTGGTTTGAACTGCCGCTGGCCAAGGGCGCCAGCGTGACGCTGGTGGCCACCGCGGAAAGCAGGGCCGGCGTCGCGCATGCGTTCAGCCGCGAAGGCGACTCAATGCTCGCGCTGGAGCGCTCGCTGGGGAGGCGGGACGCCTGCCCCACTTTTGCCGAACAATTGGAGCGCGCCGCCAGACAATTCGTCGTGCGCCGCGACGATTTCAAGACGGTCATCGCCGGTTATCCGTGGTTTCTCGATTGGGGGCGCGACTCCCTCATTTGCGCGCGCGGCCTGCTGGCCGCGGGTTTGGCCGCGGAGGTCAAACAAATTCTCCTGACGTTCGCGAAATTTGAGAAGGACGGCACGCTGCCAAATACCATCCACGGCCAGGACGTTTCCAATCGCGATACCAGCGACGCGCCGCTCTGGTTCGCCGTCGTTTGCGAGGATTTGGCGGACCGGAAGTTTTTTGACCAGCGCGTGGATGACCGCCGGACGATCCGCGACGTGCTCATCAGCATCGCGGAGAATTACATCCGGGGCACGCCCAACGGCATCCGCATGGATGCCGCTTCCGCCCTCATCTTCAGCCCGAGCCATTTTACTTGGATGGACACGAATTATCCCGCCGGTACTCCTCGCGAGGGTTATCCCGTGGAAATTCAGGCGCTGTGGATCCGGCTGCTGCGGCTGCTGGAAAAAATCAGCGCCAAATCCGAACGACCGAAATGGCGTGAGCTCGCCGGGCGCGCGCTGGCGTCGTTTGGCAAATTGTTCTGGCTGCCCGATCATGGCTGGTTTGCCGACGTGCTCCTGGCCCGGCCAGGGCTCCCCGCCCGCGAGGCCACAGTGAGCGACGCGCTGCGGAGCAACTGCCTGCTGGCCGTCAGCCTCGGCCTCGTCACGGGCGAGCGCGCCAAACGTTGTGTCGAGGCCGCGCAAAAACATTTGGTGGTGCCCGGTGGACTGCGCACGCTGGCACCGCTGAGGGTCTCCGCGCCGCTGCCGATCTGGCACGGCGAACACGTGCTGAACAATCCCGCGGAACCGTATTGGCCGCGTTACGAAGGCGACGAAGATACGCGCCGCAAACCTGCATACCACAACGGAACGGCATGGACGTGGACGTTTCCGTCCTTTTGCGAGGCGCTCGCGCTGGCGTGGGAATATTCGCCGGCAGCAGTGGCTGCGGCGAAGAGTTATCTCGGCAGCGCGGAAAGCTTGTTAGACGAAGGGTGCCTCGGCCAATTGCCGGAGATCCTCGATGGCGATGGGCCACACACGCAACGCGGGTGCGACGCGCAGGCGTGGGGGGTGACGGAGACATTGCGCGTGTGGAAGATGCTGGCGAGCAAATAGCATTCCGCCTCAAAGATTTCACAATCCGCCCGCGAAGGCGAACCGCGAGCCGTCCCAACTCGCAGCACTCGGTCAGAATTGAGCACCCCATGAATCATCATGCCGTCTCCGCCAACCAACGCGCCGCGGGTTGCGACAATCCGCGCTCCGTGCGGATCTCTCCGGCTGGATTGGAGCCATTAAATTGCGCGCCATCCTCAAAAGGATTGCGGCAAAATCGTTGCCATTCCTGGCAACATCGGCAAAATGAGCGGATGAATTTCCGCGACAAAATCATCGCGTGGGACGAATTGCCGGCGTGGCGAAAGCAGTTTCGCGCCAGGGGCAAGAAGCTCGTCGTCACAAACGGCTGTTTCGACCTCCTGCACCTCGGCCACGTGACGTATCTGGAGAAGGCCCGCAATTTCGGCGACGCGCTGCTGCTCGGCGTGAACGGCGACGACGCAGTGCGCGGCCTGAAAGGCCCAGGCCGGCCAGTGAACTCCGAGACAGACCGCGCCGCGGTGCTCGCCGCCCTGCAAAGCGTGGATGGGGTCTGCATTTTCACGGACACAAAAGCCACAGGATTTCTTGCCGCCGCGCAGCCGGACATCTATGTCAAAGGCGGCGATTACACGGTGGAAACTTTGAACCAGGAGGAGCGCCGCGCCGTCGAATCGGCGGGCGGAAAAATCATGTTCGTCCCGTTCGTTTCCGGCAAATCCACGACCGGATTGCTGGAGAAAATTTCGCGGCTCTAACTGAATGATGACTTCGACGAGTTTTCAAATTGCGGACGGAGCGCGGGTCTGTGACCCGCAGCAACTTCGCCCATCAAGTTGCTTTCACGCCAGGTTGCAATATCCTGAAGTTGGAACATTGCTGCGGCTCCCGCAGCCGCGCTCCGAATCATGAAAATCCTCGTTATTTCGCTTGCAGGCAGCGGCGATACGCTCATCGCCACGCCGCTGATGCAGGAGCTGAGAATGATTTATCCCGACGCCGTGCTAGACGTCTTCGTGCTCTGGGCGGGCGCGCGCGACCTCTTGGAGGGAAATCCGCACGTTAATTCCGTATTTCAGCGGAACCTCATGAAGGGCGGCAAGTGGGGTTCGCTGAAATTCTTGTGGAGTTTGCGCCGGCGGCGTTATGACGTGTCCATTAACACGCATCCGCAGAGCAAGATTCACTACCGCATCGTGGCGCGAATCATCAACGCCCGCATGCGGATCAGCCATAACTATCATCAAAGTGAATGGCTCAGGCGGTGCTTGGGGGATTATACGCTCCCGCAGGATTATGAGCAGCACTCCGTTGAGAACACGCTGAGGCTCCTGAAGTTTTTGAACGTGAATCCCGTTCTGCCGCGCCATCAGTACGAATTATTTCTCTCCCCCAGCGAGCTGGCCTGGGCCGAAGCATTTCTGGCCGAGCGGAACCTCGGCGGACGAAAACGATTTGGCTTCCATGTCGGCTCCAGCGACACCAAGAACCTGGCGCTCCGGCGCTGGCCGGTGGAGCGTTTCGTGGATTTGATTCAGCGGCTGAACCTGCGCCATCCGGAACTGGCCATTCTGCTGTTCGGCGGGCCGGAGGAAGAAAAGTTGCACGAGCAAATCCTGGCCCGCACTTCGCGCCAGCAGGTATTTCCGGTGAAGTCGGCGAATTTCCGGCAGTCGGCCGCGCTGCTGCGCGCGTGCGACATGGTTATCAGCGGGGACACGTCCATCATGCACCTGGCGGCGGCGGTCAAAGTGCCAAAACAATTTGTGCTCGAAACCCCGACTTTCTACAAACCGAATTACCCCTACAACCAGCCGTTTGTGCTGATCCATAATCCAGGGGTGGGCGGCAGGAATCTCGAATACTATCTTTACGACGGGCGCGGAATTCGCGGAACCGACGAGGAAATCAAGCGCTGCATGGCGTCCATCACCGTGGACAGCGTTTATGAAGCCTTGCGATCCGCCTGCCCTTTTTTGCAGGAGTCGAGCCCGTCGGTCCAGCGCTAACCTATCCTGTAGTCCGCGTGCCCTCGGGCGGCGGGCGGCAGTGTGAAAAATCCGGGCCAGGAGTCGGAATTAAATCAGCGCAGCAACCTGAGTGGTTCCATTGACGGCTGGCGGCGTTGCTTGCTCGCCGCTGGTTCAGCGCCAGACCAATCAAGCTGCCTTCATTTTGTTCACCCAGTAGTCCAGCAAATCACGCATGGTGGTGGTGATGTCATAGACCGGTTTCCACTTGGTGAGCTGAACCAGTTCCTCGCAGTCGCCGTGCTGATAATGAATATCAATCGGACGATAAAAGGCGGGAGAAATCTCCTTCACGACCTGTTCCAAGCCGCTGAGTGAAATCAACGTGTCGGTGAAAAAGCCCATCTCCCGGGGGGTATCGCCGCAGACATTGAAAATCTTTCCGTTGGCGCCTTCGTTGATCATCAGGAGATAATAGGCATTGACGATGTCGCGGACATCCAAGACGACCCGCACGGACTTCAAATTGCCGACCAGCAGCTTTCGGTTGGGCTCGCCGTTCATCATTCTCGCGATTTGATACGCATCCGAAGAAATTGAGAAGGTGCGGCCCCGGCGCGGACCCGTGTGCGAAAATGCGCGCGTGATGAAGCCCTTGATTTTCTTGTTTTCGAAACGCTCTTGCAGATATAAGTCCGTGGCGGCCTTGCTGGCACCGTAGGGGTTCGCGGGCAAAATTTTATCGGTTGATTTGATTTTCCGGCCATCCGCCCCGATGTTGCCGTAAACCTCGGAGGTGCTGCAAAACATGAGTTTGCAATCCGGTTGATTATCGGCGATGGCCTGGATGACGTTCGCGCTTCCCATGATGTTGGCCTCGAACGTGCCCAAAGGATCCGTAAAACTCGTGGGCGGGTGCGACTGGGCAGCCAGATGAAAAACGCCGTCAAACTGGTGTTGGCGGAAGAAGCCGTTAAGGACGCGAAAATTGAGCAGATCGCCGTAAACAAAGGTGATTTTCTCAAAATCTTCCGGCGAGACAATATCCAGAATATCTGTCTGGCGCCCGTTGGTATTGCGAATCAGACCAAAAACCTGGTGACCTTCACGGATCAATAGATTGGCCAAATGCGGTCCGGCAAAACCGGTGATGCCTGTAATCAAGTATTTCATAGTAAATTTCAAACCAAGCGGCCGGGCGTTGAGCGCAGTTTCAACTAATGGTGCGGCCAGGCCGGCGAACTTTCTGTTTTAAAATCGAAGTTTTGCTTCGACCCAGGTTCGCCGCGCATTAAATTCAGCGCCGCGATATTATTGGTTGTCGCCTCCGGCGTGCAAGCGAAAAAACTGTTTTGTGCCGCGGACATTCCTGTCTGCGGGGTCTGCCCCGATAGTCTTCGGGGCACTTTCCAACCCAGGATCACGGGACTGGAAAGTCCCATAAACCCGGAGGCCGGAAAGCCTGCGTTACCGACGCAACGCTGGCCGATACCGGATTTCGAACGGTGGCTGTGTCAGGCCCCCGGCACGGTTAATGGCCGGCCATTGTCGCTGGCGTCAATTTCCAATAAATAGGGCGCGGCGATTCTGGCCCATTCGCCGGGCGACGGATAATCCGCCGCGCTGCCGCCGAAACAACTGCGCAGCATATCGGTGTTGATAATGCCGGGATTGAGCGGCACGGCGGTCATGCCCGGCGGCAGTTCCTGCGCGAGCGATTGGGTGAGTCCCTCAATGGCCCATTTGGTGGCGCAATACGGCGCCACGCCGGCTTCCGTTGAACGACCCCAACCGGAACTAAAGTTCACGATGACCCCACGGCCGCGCCGGATCATGGCGGGCACAAAATGGCGGATGACGTTCGCCACACCCTTGACATTGACATCCATCACCTCGGAAAATTCGCGGGCGGGAACCTCCCACAGCGGCGCATTGCGGTTGATGATCCCGGCGTTGTTCAGCAACAACTCCGGCGCCTCATGGAGGCGCAGGACCCGCCTGGCCCACGCGGCGACCTGCGCGTCGTCCGTCACGTCCACCACAGCAAAATGGTTCGGCGTGGGAAACCGGCTTTGCAGCGCTGCGATTTCCTTTTCTGATCGTCCGCAACCCAAGACAACCTGGCCCAGCCGGATGAATTCTTCCGTCAGTGCGCGTCCGCAACCGCGCGAGACGCCGGTGAGCAAAACTATCTTTGAAGTCGTGGGCATGCCTTTAAGAAATGATGAATGACGAAGGCCTAAAGAACGACAAATGACCAATAACCAATGGCGTGGCGGCGCGGCGAATTCGGCATACTGGTTTTAGCATTCATTTTTCATTCGCCTTTTGTCATTTGTCTTCAAGGCGCGGTTTGAATTGGGATTCGTGCGCGAGTTGTTGCCAGAGTTTTTTCTGGGCCTCGGAGATTTTGTTCGGAACGACGATTTTGGTGACCACGAACAAGTCGCCGTCCTTGCCCAGACCCCGGCCGCGCACACGCAGTTTCTGGCCGCTGGCGGTACCGGCGGGAATCTTGATGTTCACGCGGCCATTCAGCGTGGGCACGGAAATTTCCGCGCCCAATACGGCCTCCCACGGCGCGAGTTCGAGCTCATACAGCAGGTTGTGCCCGTCCACCTCAAAATCGGGGTGCTTGGCGAGGCGGACACGCAGATAGAGGTCGCCATTGTCCCCGCCGCCGCTGCCGCTCTCGCCGCGGCCGGTCAGGCGCAGTTTTTGACCCTCGGCAATGCCGGGCGGAATCTTGACTTGGTGTGATTCCCGGCGGTCGCCGTGGGTGACATTGACCGTGCGCACGGAACCGCGCGCGGCCTCCTCCAGCGTGACCATGATGTCGCCTTCAATATCGGCGCCGCGTTCGGCTAATTCCTCGGGCGAATAGCCGCCCCGCGGACTAAACCCGCCCCCGCGCATTCGCGCTCCGAACATCTGTTCGAAGAAATCGCTGAAGCCGGTGCCGCCAAAATGAAACTCCTCCGCGCCGGCCCGGCCGCCGCGAAAAGTTGGACCGCCGCCTTGCCCGCCAAAGCCGGGCGGGGGATGGAATTCCGAGCCCGATTTCCAATGCGCTCCCAGTTCATCATATTTCTTGCGTTTATCGGGATCGGACAAGACCTCGTAGGCCTCATTGATCTCCTTGAAGCGTTCCTCGGCCTTCTTCTTGTCCTTGGCCACGTCGGGATGAAATTCGCGGGCGAGCTTGCGAAAGGATTTCTTAATTTCATCCGCGCTCGCCGTGCGCGGCACGCCGAGGCTTTCGTAATAGTCTTTGTAGTGAACAGCCATCGGGAAAGAATCTGCCTACCTTTGTGGATTTGTCAAAGCCGGACACGCCTGACAAGAGAAAATCCAAAGGCCGAAATCCGAAGGCCGAGTGCCCAAACAAACATTGCCATCGCTGCAAAAAACGCGTGGAACCCACTTCCCGTGCGCTCGCCATTCGGATTTCGCGTTTCAGATTAAGGATTACGACGATGCGGAATTCGGATACTCCAGCCGCTTATTGCGCCCGCTTGGTATTGTCCACGCTCAAGAAGCGAATTCTGCCGCCGCCGCGTTCAGGCCGCCAGACTTTGACCACAATTTCCTCGGTGCGCGCGGCTTTGCACAAGCGCACCGCATCCTCGGCATTGGCCACCGGTTCGTGGTTGATTTCGATGATGATGTCGCCATGGCGCAGGCCCGCTTCATAAGAATTTGAGGCCCGGTCCACTCGCGTGACAAAAGCGCCGACCACACTTTCCGGCGCGCGCAATTCCAG
>Ga0302320_10005639_pt1 | contig 28013 bp, 28 predicted proteins | sample Bog_T0_3_FD_202130 | JGI IMG/M metagenome (GOLD analysis project Ga0302320, IMG submission 202130) | Peat permafrost microbial communities from Stordalen Mire near Abisko, Sweden - Bog_T0_3 | ecosystem: Environmental > Terrestrial > Soil > Wetlands > Peat | place: Sweden: Abisko, Stordalen Mire...
ACCTCTTCTCAATTGCCATCTTCGGCCTCTACCAGGCGATCTTCATGGCCAATGCCGGCGGCGCTTGGGACAATGCAAAGAAAGTCGTAGAGGTTGACCTGAAACAGAAAGGGACGCCGCTGCACGACGCGACCGTGATCGGCGACACCGTTGGCGATCCGTTTAAAGACACTTCGTCGGTAGCCATGAACCCGATCATCAAGTTCACCACCTTGTTCGGATTGCTGGCTGTCGAGCTTGCCGTGACGCTGACCAAGGAAAACGCAATGCTCACCCATATCCTGGCCGTCGCATTCTTCCTGGTGTCGGCGTTCTTCGTGCATAAATCGTTCTATGGCATGAGGATTGAGACCAAGGAAAGCAACTGATACCCGGCTATTAAACCGAGCGGCCCCACGCGAGATTGCGTGGGGCCGTTCTGCGTTTGGGAGTGAAAACTACCCGTAAAGATCAGTGTTGTGCGGCAGCGATTGCCGTCAGGCTTTGCAACTGCCGCCCTTCGCTGTCGAAGTTGGCTTGGGCCAGCCAGGTATTGAAGGCTTGCTTGCGGGCGGGCCATTCGCGGTCGAGCATGGAGTACCAGGCGGTGTCGCGGCTTTGGGCTTTGATGACCATGTGCTGGCGGAAGATGCCCTCGAAGGTGAATCCGAGGCGCTCGGCAGCGCGCCGGCTGGGCAGATTCAGCGCGTTGCACTTCCACTCATAGCGACGGTAGCCCAGGTGGTCGAAGACATGGGTGGCCATCAGAAACATGGCCTCGGTGGCGGCGGTGGTGCGCTGCAGCGGAGGGGCAAAGAGGATGTTGCCGACCTCGATAACGCCATGGGCGGGCTCGGCGCGCATCAGACTGGCCCAGCCGACAGCTTGTCCGGTAATCTCCGGCACAATGGCGAGAAAGATGGCGCTGGAGGCGGCCTGTTTTTCTTCGATTGCCTGGCGCAGGCCAGCCTCGGTGGAGAAATGACCGTCGAAGAGCCAGGTCCAAAGTTCGTTGTAGCCGGCCACGGCCTGCCAGATGTCGGATGCGTGGCGCTCGGCATTTAAAGGTTCCAGTGTCACGTGCCGGCCACGCAGAGTGACCGGGCCGGGGCGCGGAACTGGCTTCCAATTGAGAGGAGTTTCTGCTGGATTGCTCACGGCAACAGGCTATCAGGCTCTGCAAACGAAGAGCGAGTGATGGGCCGCACAGCAAGTGCTTTGGCCGCTCCGCAGGCGCTTGGCAAAGTTGGCCAAAAGGTCTAGGCTTTATTTGAGGTGCTTATATGCCGACTCGCAATGTCAGCCTGCCTGAAAAGCTGGATCAGTTTATTACCGCCAAGGTTGAGTCTGGAGACTATGCCAACGCCAGCGAGGTGATGCGCACCGCCTTGCGCCTGCTGGAAAGGGAAGAGCGGGAGTACGAGGAGAAGATGGCTGTGCTCCGGGCGGCGATTGCCGAGGGGGATGCCAGCGAGGATGCCGAAGAGGGCGTTTTTGAACGGATGGATGCCTACATTGAGGAACTGGCGGCTGAGAAAGAAGCTAAAGTTGCCTAAATTGAGTCTCTCCAGGCCCGCACAGTCCGATATGAGAGCCATCGCCCGCTACACTGTTGAGACTTGGGGAGTAGCTCAAGCTATCCGGTATACCCGCGGTCTCCGAGAAGCGATTCAGAGTCTCGCGGAGAGCCCGGAAATGGGTAGAGCGTGCGATGCAATCGACACCGGACTTCGCAGACACGAACATGCGAAACACGTCGTGTTTTACCGGTTGAAGCCCGGCGGAATTCGCATCGTGCGCGTCCTTCACCAGCAGATGCTACCAATCAAATCGCAATTCCAGCAGTAAGGGCTGCACAGCACGTCCAATCGATCGCGATACGCAGTATTGCCTCATCTGGATTGACGATTTGGGTTGTCTGTTTGTCCACATCTGCACAGCCTGCGATCTAAATTGCACCGTTTTTGCGCCTTGTCTCGACTCCCTTCGAGGACTAGGCTTGGAATTGTGAGGCTGGTAATCGTGAGCAGCGGAGAGCTTGCACCAAATCTGGGGCGATTCTGGTAGGCAGGAGCCGCAGCCCGCTTGGGGCTTTCGAGCTTTCCACAGGTAATTGCCTTTGTTTGGTATTTTGGTGCGGGGAATGTTAAGAAAATACAAGATATTGTGGTTTCTTGTTGACATCCACCACAGAGAGCGGTATTTTTTCATCTGCGGCTATTAACGGACTGTAACGAAACTCTAGTGTGAAAGCTCCACCGGAGGCCGCGAAGAGAAAAGAGCTCGCGGTAGTTTCCAAGGCCTCAGTTCCCTGTTCGTTTCCCGAGATTTGTCCTGACACGCTCCTGGCTGCCTGGCGCCGGACCGGGCCAGAGTTTCACCAATTTTGCCAATTGAGAGGATTTTCATGAATGAAGTTCAGTTTCAAAGCATTGCCGCCTCCGCCCAAACTCCCCGCTCGCAACGTGGGCTGATCTTTACCCGCCGCTTCTCCACCGAGGGCGTCTCCCCGTACGACGAGATCCAGTGGGAGCAGCGCACCGCCTCGATCACCGACAGCAAGGGCAACACCATTTTCGAGCAGAAAAATGTGGAGGTGCCGGTCGATTGGTCGATGACGGCGACGAACATTGTGGCCTCGAAGTACCTGCACGGGAAGCTTGACTCGCCTGAGCGCGAGACGGGGGTCCGTCAGTTGGTGAGCCGCGTCGCTGAGACCATCCGCGACTGGGGTTTGAAGGACAGCTATTTTGCCACCTATGAGGATGCGCTGATCTTCCACGACGAACTGGCGCATATGCTGCTGACGCAGAAGGTGGCCTTCAACTCGCCGGTCTGGTTCAACGTGGGCTGCGACCGGCTGGAGCCGGAGGCGGAGGGGCAGAACTGGCACTGGAATCCGGCGACCGGCGGCGTGACGTATGCCGCCACCGGCTACCACAATCCGCAGTGCTCGGCCTGCTTTATCAACTCGGTTGAAGATTCAATGGCCGGCATTATGGAACTGGCGCGGACTGAGGCGCTACTCTTCAAATTCGGCTCGGGGACGGGCACGAACTTCAGTTCGCTGCGCTCCAGCAAGGAATCCGTCTCCGGCGGCGGCACTGCCAGCGGACCGCTGAGCTTCATGCGCGGCTTTGACGCCTTTGCCGGGGTCATCAAGTCCGGCGGCAAGACGCGGCGCGCGGCCAAAATGGCCATTATGAACGTGGATCACCCGGACATTATCGACTTCATCGAGTGCAAGGCCAAGGAAGAGGCGAAGGCGCACTCGCTGATCAAGGCTGGCTACGACGGCTCGGGACCGGATTCGGAGGCTTTTTCGTCGATTTTCTTTCAAAATGCCAACAACTCAGTCCGCGTCAGCGACGAGTTCATGCGCGCCTACGAGGCCGACGGCGAATACACGACCTACACGGTCAAGGGCCACGAGCCGGTCAAGAGCTACAAGGCGCGCGACATCATGCACAAGATTGCCACAGCCACCTGGCTTTGCGGCGATCCCGGCCTGCAATTCGACACCATCATCAACAAGTGGCACACGAGCAAGAACTCCGGGCGCATCAATGCTTCGAATCCTTGCTCGGAGTACATGTTCCTGGACAACTCGGCCTGCAATCTGGCCAGCTTCAATCTGATGAAGTACGTGACTCCGGGCGGCGGCTTTGACATTCCGGCCTACCGGCACTCGATTTCCGTGGTCATTACCGCGATGGAGATCTTGGTCGATAACTCCGGATATCCGACCGAGTCGATCTCTCGCAACTCGCATGATTACCGCCCGCTGGGCCTGGGCTACGCCAATCTGGGCGGGCTGCTGATGGCCTTTGGGCTGCCGTACGATTCCGCCGCCGGCCGCGACCTGGCGGGCGTACTGACGGCGATCTTGAGTGGCCAGGCTTATTTGCAATCGGCGATTATAGCGGCCAACTGCCCTTTGATTGCCTCAGCTACGCCGCTGACTGCAACAGTCGAGCGTCAAGGCGGTGCCTGCCCCGGCTTCTACGTCAACCGCGAGCCGTTTTTGGATGTGATCCGCATGCACCGCGCCGAGGTGAACAACATCGGCAAATCGCGCCTGAGTGGTGAGCCTTTCACCGTGCCGCAGCTTGACGCGCTGATTGACGCCAGCCGCGAATCCTGGGATATGGCGCTGGTTTATGGCGAGCGCTACGGTTATCGCAACTCGCAGGTCACGGTTCTGGCACCCACCGGAACCATCGGCTTCATGATGGATTGCGACACGATGGGCATTGAGCCGGAGCTGGCGCTGGTCAAGTACAAAAAGCTGGTCGGCGGCGGCATGATCAAGATCGTCAACAACACCGTTCCGGAGGCTCTCTTCAAGCTCGGCTATACCGACGAGGAAGTCAACGCCATCGTCAGCTACATCGACGCCACGGGCACCATCGAAGGCGCGCCGGGGATCAAGACGGAGCACCTGTCGGTTTTTGATTGCAGCTTCAAACCGCTCAAGGGTACGCGCTCCATCCATTACATGGGCCACGTCAAGATGATGGCCGCCGCGCAGCCTTTCCTCTCCGGCGCAATCTCGAAGACTGTCAACCTGCCGCAGGAAGCTTCCGTCGAGGAGATTGCCGAGGCCTACGCCGAGAGCTGGCGTCAGGGTATCAAGGCCGTAGCCATCTACCGCGACGGCTCCAAGGGCACCCAGCCGCTGAATACAGGCCTGGACGCCAAGCGTGAGCCCTCGCCGCTGGAGGCTGCCGCCGTCCGCGTACTGGCTCAGCTGGCTAACGGGGAGTGCGCCGCCGAGGCCGACGTGAAGGCTTTGGAAGCCAAGCCCACTGAAAAGCTGGAGATTCCCGCCAAGCAGGTCGCTCTTGCCGCCGGGGCCTTCCAGCGGGCTTTGGAGGAATTCGCAGAGATCGCCAAGGCCGACGCCGCAGTGCCGCTGCTTGAGGCCTCGCCCGAGCCTGCCCCGGAGGCAGTTGACTCAGCGGTGCAGGATCTCAACGCTCCACCCCGCGCCGTCCGCCATCGCCTGCAAGACGAGCGCGCCTCTGTCACTCACAAATTCGCCATTGCTGGGCACGAGGGCTATGTCACCGTCGGCCTCTATCCCAACGGCCAGGTGGGAGAAATCTTCATCAAGATGGCCAAGGAGGGCTCGACGGTCTCTGGCCTGATGGACGCCTTCGCCACCGCGATCTCGATCGCGCTGCAGCATGGCGTACCGCTCAAGGTGCTCTGCGAAAAGTTCGCTCACACCCGCTTTGAGCCCTCCGGCTGGACCGGCAACGAGCAGATAGGCTACGCCAAGAGTCTGATGGACTACATCTTCCGCTGGCTTAGCTTGCGTTTCCTTTCCGGTACGCAGTTGTCGCTCTTTTCCAGCCTGGCTCCTCATGCTCCGCAACTGCCCGCCTCGCCCAGCATGATTCCTGAGAACGAGCCGGAAGGCGATCTGGGCCCCATCGGGCAGGGCAATATGGCGCAGATGGCCCAGGAGATTGCGCGGCGGTTGAGCCAGGTTAGCAGCCCGGTCAGCGGCCCCTCCGGCGGCTTCGGCTTGGGCAATGCGGGAGCGGGCGGAGGCATCGCGCCAGATCCGTACGCCTCTACGGCAAGCGGTTCCAGAGCTTCGGACGCTTCCAGCCTCGCCGACCGCGGCATCTTCCACGCCTCTGACGCCATGCGCGACATGTACGAAATGGGCGACGCGCCAAGCTGCTCAGTCTGCGGAGCTATCATGGTTCGCAACGGCAGTTGCTACCGCTGCATGAGCTGCGGGTCTACGAGTGGTTGCAGTTAAGTCTTTCCGCCCATCCTGAGATGTCTTTTAGGATGGGCGGCACCTCTAAACCACAGACGGGATATATTGTTACGGGAGAATTGCAATTTCAGATCAAAACGCAAAAAAGTTCACAGGTTTCGCGAACGATAGCCTGACTGTAAGCCACATTGAGCAGTCACTTGAATCAATCAACAAGTCGCTAACCACTGCTCATCTGCGGCAGAGAATCGAGAATTCTACGCCGGTACAGAATCAGGGGAGTGTTGAAGTTGCCTCCTCAACAAGTGGAGCGTTGCCCAGACAATCCGAAACTCGGAAGTGATACCGTGAACACCTCTGATTTGATCGCATCTGCTTCGCTCGTCGCAGCATTTGCAGCTTTAGAGCGTTTTCCCTTTTGCTATAGACCGCATTCACAGTGTTTGAACCATGCCACTGCATTCTCTGGGGTGATCTGAGGAAGCAGTTCCGTGATGGCTTTGTCGAGGGCTTCTTTGGTTCTTGCCTTGGCGGACCGAAGCAGTGTTTTGAGTTTCGACCAAGCCTTTTCGATGGGGTTCAGGTCAGGCGAATAGGGCGGCAGGTAGAGCAATTCCGCACCGCATTTCTTGATGCGTTGCTCGACTCCATCGACCTTGTGCGAACTCAAGTTATCCATCACCACCACGTCGCCCGCACGCAGTTGCGGACACAAGCGGGGGGGGGGGCAAGAGGTGGTTTGAAATCGGTCTCTCTGCCTACCGCCACCAGGAATACCCAAGGCTGAATTGCAGAGTCTGGTTCAATCCAGGGTTGTGGTCGCCCAGGCTGGCATTCGAAATATGTATCGCTTTCATCGCCAGGTTGATGCTGTGCTTGGGACGGTTGAAGATGTTCACTCCGGCTCCAACCTGCGGCGTAAAGTTGATGACGCTGGTGCCGCCAAAATAGCTGTATGGAAATTTGTGATTCGTCCAGAGCAACCCTCCGCCAAGCTGTGCCCATGGAACAATCCGCGCCGAATCCCGCTGACTGAAATTCCAGCGCAATAGAAATGGAGTAATGCTTGCGCCATGAAAATCTTCTCCGTTGAAATACATGACAGGAGCTATCTTGTCCGCAGTTCCATTAATTGTGATCGTTTGCGTTGGATACCTTCCCAGCCAGAACGGCATGACTTCCAGCATTGCCTCACCCCGGCCGCGCAGAGGCCGAGGCCCATCAAAACGTCTGGTCTGCTTACCAACCTCCAGGCCAGCACTGAATAGTTGCAATTTCAAATCAAAATTGACCCGATCATTTGAATACGCATAAGTGGTAATGTGGTACTTCGGTGGAAACCCGCCTTGCATAAACACTCCCCATTGCCAAGGCCGCGTAGAAAGCTCCGCCTCGCCTTGACGGGAGTTGTTCACTTCTTGCGCGAAAACCGATTGCATTGAAAAAAACAGCGTCATTACAATCATCCAGAAATAGACACAACGCCGCGATTTAAACATCGAGGCTCTCCTCCCCAATAAAGCTTTCTTCAATCGTTAATGCGATCAGCCTTGGAATTCACGCTTACGCTTCCAAGACCGATCGCAGATTCCCCTGCTAATTTACCGGCGGACAAAAGACGGAGTCGGGTGTTGGCCCCGAGTGAACCGTCGCTACGGCGCCCGTAGGGCATGGATTCCTAGGCGGAGTGATAATGGAGTAGGTGTAGGTGAACTCTGAAACGCCGACAAGACTCCCTGCCGCATTATAGACGGCAAGGTAGTTTGTTCCAGAAGTAGAAGGAGTAGGAACAACGACCGATGCGGTTGTTGCCGCAGTGACGCTGCTCTGTGCCAGATTGGTTCCAGAGCTGTTGTAATCGGTGGCGGTTAGGGCTGCATGGAGAGTTAACAAATGAGAGGAAGCAATGGCTGCGGGAAAGGCGAGAGTGATGGTCGCCGGACACGTGTTGGTGATTGTCCCTGTGATTTCGTTGTTAATGTAAACGCACGAACTGGGAGTAGCAACCATCTCCGCGTCGTTCGCTCCGCAAGTCAGAAGAACCTGCGAACCTGTGCTTAGGCCGGTTAATGTCGTGGTTGAGGCGCTTCCATTGGAACACTGTGACGATCCGTTATCGGTCGCGTAGAAATTCCACTCGGCTGCAATAGCATCAGTCCCAAAATCCGCTTGCCCTGCGGCATTTGTTTTGAATGATCCAATCCCGTTCTCTGTGAGTGCGTAGATACTTGCATTGCCCACATCCGCTATGCAGCTTGTGTCCTGTGTTACATCGCACTGCATCGTGTTTGGGACTGCCCATCCAGTAATTGTTGCGTTCGGCCACTGCTCTGAAGCCGGCGTGGCGTTCGTTTGAATAAAGAAATAGGGAGCAGGAGCTTTCGCGCCGTAAAGCGTTGGACTGGGGGCACTTCCGCTACCACCGCAGCCAACTGACAGAAAAGAAATGGACGCCAGTGTGATGAAATACAGCGTGTGCAGGTTTTTCATTAGCGGCCTTCCTTTTCAGCGATTTCCGCGTTAACAGCCGGCAAATTTTCAAATTCAGGACGAAGAGCGGAGTCGATGCCAAGATCACTGAAGAGACCGTCCGCCGCATGAATCAGATCGAAGATGCTGAGACTTTGCGTATTTGCGTGGAGGATGTCGCTTAATTGTTGAGTTCGCTGTTGGAAGACAGCAGCCGGGATCGTCGATACTCCACCCGTTGCCTGCTCATGAGCGGTCAGCTGATACTCTGGGCTATAGAGTTTCTGGTAGATCAGCGTAGTAGCCAGAAATGCCGCCTCGACTGGCCCGATATTCTTGCTGAGAGCTTCAAATCGTCCATTTGCGTCCGGCTTGGCCTGGTTGGCAAGCAGTTCTGGATAACGTGCCATAAACTGCATGCGCAGCTTCCGCACTTCGGATTGGCTCGTATAGGCCCATTCGGGAGCGCCCAGAGTGTGAGCTAAATTATTATTGGCTCGAACCAGATCTTCCTCGTGAACGGCCGGATGAACTCCCCTACGATAGTCGGTTTCAGCCTGGGCAACCCGTTGCGAAAAATGAAATGAATCGGCAACTTCGACAGGAATTCCCACGCGTTGAAACACGGTTTGTGAGAGGCCGGCAATGGCTTGTGGATTGCCAGTGCGCGCAAGCACGGCTTTGTCGTTCACCTGTTGATGAATCAGGACGAGCGTGAGCGGAGCGTTGGAAAGAGCGGGTTGAATGGATGGCGCGGACAATTTCGCGGTCTGCGCAAACGAGTTTGGCGCTGTCAGAGCGACGGCTAGGGGAAGGGCGCAGAAGAGAAGCATACAGAGTCTATGCACATCTTGCCCCCCCTTCCATTGAATTTGCGATGAATTCTTGGACATGGGTTCCTTTCTGGGGGAAAATTGTTGATGGAAATTCTCATTCCAATGGGGTTTGCAACAAATCCAAAATCCCCGGAAACGCAGAGACGCAGCACGGGTTAGGTGATGGCGCCTGTATTCAGGGAAAAATGGATGCTGATTGCGAGTGAAGATTCTGTCCTGAGCGGCCCACTATTCTGAATCAAATACAAATAAACCGCACTGGCTTATTACCATGGAGTATTACCGATACCCGAAATATACGTCAACTAAAATCTTGTATAACATAAAAACAAATTCTACTGTAACCATCTAAAATGATTACGAATGGTGGGTGCCCCATCTCCCCATAGCGTTTAAAAATTAAAATCTGGATGCCGGGGGCCCCATCCAGGCGCTCTTTCCTAGCGCAAGGGTGGGAGACCTCAAACCTCTATCTGTCCATCCCAAGGATTCACCACCGGCACACGTGCCTCATCGAATTCGCTTCGATCGCGCGTTACGACGGTGAGGCCGTGATGAAGGGCAGTCGCGGCGATCCCAGGTCCGGCTGGGAGAACGTGTGGCCCGTCTTCCGCCCTTCCTCAACCAGTAGCCGCCACTTGAGCAAAATCTCTTCCGTGATTTCGAGGACGCGGCCATCGAACATGGGACGCACCTTATGCGTCAGCCAGTTGTTCAATTCGGCCCGGCGATTGGCTTCGTTGACAACTTCGATGCCAAATCGAATCTCGGCCAGGGTAACAACGCTGATGTAAAGTTGCTCCAGCGCGCAGCCGGTTATGAAAGCCACGACTTTCCCATCGGGTCTGGGCCGCCGCAATTCCGACAGAACATTGGTATCAAGCAGCCACGCCATCAGAACGCAACATCACGCACCGGCAGACGGCAGCGTATTGGCTCAAAGGTAATTTCCTTGTATGGTGAAGCTTGCATCGCCGCGACAAGATCGGCTCCTGTTGGACCAGGGGATCCGTTTGATACGGCGGAGGCCAGCCTCGATGGAAGCGGCGAGTATTTCAGCGCCTGCAAGAGGGCATCCTCGACACTCCGGAACGCGCCCAGTTGCATCCGTTCGAGGATCAGGGCTTCGAGCTCCGGTTCTTGAATCTCAATCGTCATCGCTTTGGCCCTCCTGTTCTCAGATTCTCGCACATTTCGCCGGTTGACGGGTGCCCCATCTCCGGATTTTCGGATGCGGTAAACCACGAATCTCCAGCGAGCGAAAAGCGAGCCGCCAGCCCCACCGCAGGGGTTTTGCAGATAATTAAACACTTCGCGCGCACAATAAAAACAGTCGCAATCCCGAGGCCCAAATGACCACCGTCCCAGCCAACTCGATCACCGCCGTCACCGCCTCCCCGACAACGCCCCAAAGCCAGCCCGCAACTCAAATTGATCCTCCTCCGCAAGCCCACAAAAGCCGGAGAAACCGGAAAATACCTTCTTCATATATTCGCTTTTCTGTGGATTTATTCAACATGTTTATTATCAATAGGTTGAGTAAAAATAAGTGGACTTAATTTATTCAACATGCCTATTATCAATAGTTTGAATAAGAAAAAACACAAAACCCTCTTTTTAGATTCTTATTTCCTTCGCTTTTACCCATAAGTCATTCATTCGATTGATATAAAACACTCATTTATTGTTCGTTAAACCTTCGCCTACTTCAGTCCCGTCTTTGGATTGGAAAAGACTCCATAACTGGCGCAAATGCCAAGTTCGCCGCATGTGGGAACGCTGCGACTCCGACTGCGGTATTCTCTACTTTGGGGACTCTGGTTGGGGACGATGGGGAAGAGTCTCGCCTTCAATGACAGCTTTCAACGGAATTGCATGGGAGATTGCCGCCGACCTGGCGCTGTTCGCCATTCTGGCCGCGCTGGGGGTGTGGCTAATCTTCCGCCGCCGGCCCACAGCTGATGAGGCGGAGCGAGCGCGGCGGCTGTTTCTGTCGCGCTCCGGGCGGCTGGTGGACGGCATGTTGCTGGATATTTGCGAGGTTGAGACCCCGGCATCCAAGAAAGATCCGGCGCGCACTCTAACCATGCTGCTCTACAGCTATCGCATCGGCGGCGTTGACTACGAGTCCTCGCAAGACATTACCGGAATGCATGGCGTGGTGGATGCCGAAGATGTGCGGGCGGGCTTTCCCTGCTCGGCGCGCTACCAGCCGGGCAATCCGCAGAACAGCATTGTGGTGGCCGAGCAGTGGACCGGCCTGCGCGCAGGGTTGCCGGTGCTTCCCGCTTACGAGAACCCTGACCCTGTGGATACGAGCCATCTGGACAGCCTGCGGCCAGGCCGGGGTTAGACAACTGCGCTGACGAACGCGATAAATTGAAGCATGGCGCTTCTTCGCACAGGCCTCTTCCGGCTGCGTCAGCCCTCGCTTGCCCGCGGCATTCTGCTGGCCCTGGGCGCGCTGGCGGCAAGCCTGCGTTTGGCAGGATTTCCATTTGTTGACGAGCCTCGCGCCTCAGTCTGGCAGATTCTTTTGGCGCCGGTCGTCGGCTGGGGAATGATTGAAACCCTGCGCAGCCTGGGCCGCAGATGGACGCTTTACAATGCTGGCGTGTTAATTCTGCTCTATTCGGAACTGATGATTCTTGGCTTGGTGCTTTTCTTTTGGATCTATCTATGAACGGGGCTGCAATCGACGGCCGCTATCAAAAAGCTGTTGCCGCAATTTACGATGTTCGAGAACGCTGCCGGAAGAGCGATTCAAGCCAAATCAAGGGAGGAAGCAATGCTCAAGGGATTTCGCGATTTCATTTTGCGTGGCAATGTAGTTGATCTGGCCGTGGCCGTAATTCTTGGTGCGGCCTTCAATGCCATTGTCACGTCGCTGGTGAAGGATGTGCTGACACAGTTGATTGCCGCCATTGCGGGCAAGCCGGATTTCAGCTCTCTGGTGCTGAAGGTGCATGGAACGCCGATCTTCATTGGCAATTTTCTCAATGCGGCAATCTCGTTTCTAATTGTGGCCTGCGTAGTCTATTTTGGAATTGTGATGCCTTTGAACGCGCTGCTTGCCAGCATCAAAAGATGCGCTCCAGAGGAAGCTCCTTCCACCAAGACCTGCGGGGAATGCCTGAGTGAGATTCCGCTGGCCGCACGGCGCTGCGCACATTGCGCCCAGCCGGTTGTGTAATAGCCGGTCAAGGATGTGAGTCGAGGCTGATACTTCGTTTACCCTCCCCAAGAGGTTCCATTGATGACTTTGCCAAAGCAGGTCGCATTTCTTTTTTTGGCGCTTATTCCGATTTCCAATGCGGCGCAGGGCCAGCAGCAGTCCGCGGCCACTGTCTTCGGCTATCGAGAGTTCACCGCCGAGCAAAAAATCGAAGAGAAGTTTCTTTCCGTTCCTGACGCCAAGCTTGCGGGCGAGGCGCTGAAGACGCTCACCGCCGAACCTCACCTGGCCTCAACTCCGGAAGACCGCAAGACGGCCGAATATGTAGCACGGAAGTTTCGCGCAGCGGGCCTTGAGACGGAGATTGTTCCCTACCGCGTACTGATGAATCAACCCAAAACTGTCCGCGTTGAGGCCTTTGACGCCGGCGGAACGCTGCTGATGAGCGGCCCCACGCGCGAGCATGTCGAGGGCGACCTTTACCAGGACGACCCGCGCGTGGCAATTCCCTTCAACGGTTCCTCTGGCTCGGGCGATGTGGTCGCCGAGGTGGTCTACGCCAACTACGGCCGACTGGAGGACTTCAACTACCTTGCCGCCCAGCACATCAACCTCAAGGGCAAGATTGTTCTGGTGCGTTACGGCGCAAACTTTCGCGGCGTCAAGGTCTATCTGGCTGAACAGCGCGGCGCTGTCGGTGTGCTCATCTACTCAGACCCGCATGACGACGGCTACGACAAGGGCGACGCTTATCCGATAGGCCCCTGGCGGCCGGAGACGGGCATCCAGTACGGCTCTGTGCAATTTATCTTCAAGTATCCCGGCGACCCTGAGACGCCCGGCGTAGCCTCGACGCTTGATCTGCCCGACACGGCCCGCGTTTCGCCCTACGGCAGCCAGCCGCACATCATTTCCATTCCCCTTAGTTACCACGACGCCATGCCGATTCTGCAAGCCCTGAAAGGCTCCGCCGTGCCGCAGGAGTGGCAGGGAGCGCTGCCCTTCCACTATCATCTGGGCTCGACTGGCTCCGGCGCCGTAATGGTCCACCTGCTCTCTGTGCAGGATTATCAGCGCCGGATTATCTGGGATGTGATCGGCAAAATCAAAGGCTCCGATTACCCCGATGAATGGGTCATTGTCGGCAATCACCGCGACGCATGGAGCTACGGCGCAGTCGATCCTTGCAGCGGCACGGCGGCAATGCTGGAATCGGTGCGCGGCGTCGGCGCTCTGCTCAGGCAGGGTTGGCGGCCCAAGCGGACCATTCTTTTTGCCAGTTGGGACGCTGAAGAAGAGGGGCTGATCGGCTCAACTGAATGGGTGGAGGATCACGGCGACCAATTGCAGCGCGCCGTGGCTTACTTCAACACCGATGTAGCCGTCTCCGGGCCGGATTTCACTGCCTCCGCGGTGCCTTCCCTCAAGCAATTTCTGCGTGAACTGACCCGCTCGGTTCCCAGCCCGCTGACGGGTACGCTTTACCAGCAGTGGCGCATCCGTCACCCTGCCCAGGACGAGAATCCCGCTCCAGCGGGCCAGAGCGTACCGGCCGTCGCGCCCACACCTGGCGAAGAGGTTCATGTCGGCGATCTCGGCTCCGGCTCCGACTTTACGCCGTTCTTCCAGCACGCCGGCGTACCCTCCACCGACATTGGCAGCGAGGGCCCCTATGGTGTTTATCATTCCGTCTTTGATAACTACGCGTGGTTCACGCTGAACGCCGACCCCAAGTTTGTTTATCTGCAAGAAATGGCCCGCGTACTCGGCCTGGAAGCCGTGCGCATGGCCGATGCCGACGTGCTGCCTTACGACTATGTCGCCTACGCTGCCGCGATTCGCTCATATATAGATGCGGCCAAACGCAAGAGTTGGGTTGCCGGCAATAGCTCCACATCGCTGCGGTGGGGTGCAAGGGATCAGGGACATTATTCTTTGGAGTTTGCCGCCGCCGAAGCTGCCGCCGCGCGCTTTTCCGCCGCCGCCGAGCGGGCTCACGCACTGCAATTGGCAGCCTCCGGCGACCTGGGCAAGCTGAATCTGGCTCTGCGACAAACAGAGACGGCACTCCTCAGCGATGCCGGCCTGCCCAATCGCCCCTGGTACCGGCACACCATCTATGCTCCCGGCGAGTTTACCGGCTATGCGGCGGTAGTGATTCCCGGCGTCAACGAGGCCTTGGACGCGCACGACCTGAAGCGAGCCGCGCAGCAGTTGGCAGTGCTGACGCAGGCATTAACGCGGGCGGCTCAAACGCTGGAGGGTGCGCAGTAAACTGGTTTTGAAGCAGCCTAACTTGCCGCTGCAAGTTGGGACTGCAATGAACTCGCCGCCAACTCGCTAACCTGCTATCACCGCGAAGCAGTGGCTAACTTGCTGATTTTGTCTACAAACTTCCTTACCCAATCCTCTTGTTCATGAAGAGCGGAGTTTGACGCGATTTGTGCGCCAAACGCAGTCGAAGGGCCAGCGGTTTCAACGCTTGATCTCTTCATCGAATTTTGGGGTTACCGCGCTAGTCCCTGGTTCCTAGTCCCTTTGCCTGTTGACCACGCCCCTTCAGGCTCGTATCTTTGAAGGTGACGATGAAAACTTTCCCCAACTCGGTGCGGATCGGAATTGCCTCCGCCATTATCGTGGGCACCATTGCCTGGCTGGCCTGGTCCGGCTACGGCGCCAACAAGAGCTACTACGTCACCATCGCCGAGCTGGGCGGCATGGGCGACAAGGCCTATCACAGCCAGTTGCGCGTCGAGGGCTTTGTGCAGCCGGGCTCCATTGAGCACGACGGCCCGCACGTCACATTTGTGATGAATGAGTTTGAGAGCCACTCGCCCAAGGCCCCGACGGGCCGCCTGCTGACGGTTGTCTATAAGGGCAGCGAGCCGCCGCCAGACACCTTCAAGGACGACGCACAGGCCTTGGCCGAGGGAAGCTATGGCCGCGACGGCGTCTTGCATGCCACGGTGCTGCAAGCCAAGTGCGCCAGCAAGTACGCCCCAGCGACGCCCGATGGCCAGCCCGGCGCCGCGCCCGCCCAACCGGGAGCCGCGCCCAATGCCAGCCCCCGTGCCGCTGCCACAACTTCCAATCCCGTCACCGCAAACCCGTCTGCCGCAAACTGACGCGCATGATCGCTCCTACTCGTGAGGCCGCCAGTTCTGTTTGTGCCCGCCTCGACGCCGTCTCCAAGCTCTTCGGCTCCTTCGCCGCTCTGCGCCAAGTCTCGGTTGACTTCGAGCCCGGCCGTTGCTACGTCCTGCTAGGCGAAAACGGCGCGGGCAAATCCACACTGCTGCGGATTCTCGCCGGCCTCATACGGCCCAGCTTTGGCAAGGTGACGGTCTTCGGCAAAGTCGAGCCGCATGAGGTTCGCGAGCGCATTGGCTACATGAGTCATGCACCAATGCTTTACGACGAACTGACGGCGCAAGAGAATCTGCAATACTTTGCCAAGCTTTATGCGGGCCGCGCTTGCCTTGCGCCGGCCGAGGCACTGCGCCAGGTCGGTCTGGACCCTGAGCTGACGCGCACCCTCGGCCAGTACTCGCAAGGCATGCGGCAGCGCACCTCGCTGGCGCGTGTGCTGCTTTCCGTCCCTGAACTGCTGCTGCTCGACGAGCCCTTTTCCAATATGGACGTGGAGAGTGCCCGCCAGATGGTCGAGTTGCTGGCTGGCTTCCGCCAAGACAATCGGACAATTGTTTTAACGACCCATCAGCGCGAGCTTGCCGCGCCGATTGCCGACTGGGTGCTGACGCTGCACACTGGCCGAGTGGCATCGCTGGAGAAAGGAAATCCCACGCGATGAAGACCAATGGCGCGCGCATTCTGGAAGCTCTCAAGATTTCCTTTGATGTTCGGGAGTACGAGGTCGATCCCGACGATTTATCGGCGATCACTGTCGCCAAAAAAGTCGGAATGCCGCCCGAACAAGTCTTCAAAACCCTGCTGACAACGGGCGGTGTGGGCGCGTATTTCTTCGCCGTCATTCCCGGCGACGCCGAACTCGACTTCAAGAAACTGGCGCGCGCGGCCGGTGTGCGCAAGGCTGAGATGGTTCCGCTCAAGGAGGTCCAGCCGCTCACCGGTTATATTCGCGGCGGAGTCACCGTCTTTGGCGCAAAAAAGGCTTATCCGGTCTTCATCGATGAGACGGCGATTCTCTTTGACGCGATCAGCGTCTCGGCCGGCGCGCGTGGCATTCAGATCATTCTCAGCCCCGACGATTATATCCGCGCCGCGGTCGCCCAGACCGCCGACCTGACGAAATCCAGCGCACTGGAGGGCCACGTCCAATGACCCGCGCCCTCTGGACCCATCTGGTAAAGGATCTGCGCATTGAGTGGCGTTCACTGGACGCCATCATCTCGATGCTGTTTTTCTCCGGCCTGGTGGTCGTGCTCTTCTCAATCGCCTTTGACCCGCGCGGTGCCTTTTCGCAGCAGATTGCCGGCGGCGTACTCTGCGTGGCCACCATGTTTGCCTCCGTCAGTGCGCTCAATCAGGCCTGGGCGCGGGAGATTCGCCATCAGGTGATGGATGCGCAGCGTATGGTTCCGGCTCCCGGCGCGGAACTGTATCTGGCCAAGGTGCTGGCGAATTTTCTCTTTGTTGCCATTGTGCAGGTAGTGCTTGCGCCCTTCTTTTTCGTCTTCTATAACCTGCATATTGCCGGGCAGGCGTGGCTGCTGGCGCTGGTGTTGCCGCTGGGCACTTGGGCGCTGGTTGCCAACGGCATTTTCTTCGCCGCGCTCTCCATCCGCAGCCGCAACCGCGAACTGCTACTCTCGCTGATTCTCTTTCCGATCTTTATTCCGGCGCTGCTGGCCATGGTGCAGGCTACCACCGCAATCCTCACCGGCGAAAGCGACCCTACACTCTGGATCAAGCTGCTGGTGGGCTACGACATCATTTTCACGACCGTCAGCCTGCTGCTCTTCGATGTGGTCTTCCACGCCGAATAGGCGATTCAAAATAGAATTCCATCGGAGCCTTTACCAGCGATCTTCTTCGGCCAATGCTCAGGAGATCGCCCGGAAGATCCAGTAAAGCACACCGGAGAGCATCGCGGCGGCCGGCAGCGTAAAGACCCAGCCGGCGGCGATATTGCGAACTGTGGAAAGCCGCAATCCGCTGCCGTTGGCCGTCATGGTGCCAGCCACGCCGGAGCTGAGAATATGCGTCGTTGAAACCGGCAGCCCCCACGTATCGGCAGCGAAAATCGTGCCCATCGCCACAATTCCGGCGGCCGCGCCCTGCGCATAGGTCAGGTGTTCCTTGCCGATCTTCTCGCCAACGGTGACTACAACCCGTCTCCAGCCAACCATCGTGCCCAGACCGAGTGCCAGAGCCACAGCGACCTTGACCCAGTCGGGGATGAACCGCGTCGCCTTGTCCACCTTGCTCTTATAGGTGGCCAGAGCCTTGGTTTCTTCAGCATTGAAGACGGGCTGTTTGTTTTCTTTCACCAGCAGAAGGTCGTTCTTTTGCAGCAGGCGGACGGCCTCGCCAGCTACATACATATCGTTGCGGACGTTGGTTTGCTCCTGCGCCGGAACCGACTTGAAAACCTTGTAGAGCGCAACCTCGTGGTTCAGATCTTCCACCAACTCGCGCAGCGCCAAAATCGTGTCCGGCTGAAGTTGCTTGGTGCGGATGTAATCGGTAACTTCGGCGCGTGCGTCCTGACCCAGGATGCCGCTCTTGTCCACATGCCAGTCCAGAATGTGCCCTGCCTGTTGGCTGGCGGCAATAAACTGCTGAATGTCGCTGGCGGTGACGGCGTGATTCAGCGCGTATGCCGTGGGAACGGTGCCGATCAGAATCAGCATGATCAGCCCCATGCCCTTTTGCCCGTCGTTGGAGCCGTGGAAGAAGCTGACGCCGGTGCAGGTCAACACCATCAGCGCGCGAATCGGCCATGGCGGAGGCTGGTCGTTTTTGGGCGCTTCATAAAGGGACGGGTACTTGATTGTATGTTTGGAGACCCACAGCAGCAGCCCGGCAAAGACAAAGCCCAAAACCGGCGAGATGAGCAGCACTTTGAGAACCTTCATGGCCTGCTCCCAATCCACGCCGCTGGTGCCGCCGTGTACATTCATCAACTGGTTGGCAATGCCCACGCCAATGATCGACCCGACCATGGTATGCGAGCTTGAAGCTGGCAGCCCAAACCACCAGGTGCTCAGATTCCAGAGGATGGCGGCGATCAGCAGCGCAAAGACCATCGCAAAGCCGGCGCCGGAGCTGACCTGAAGAATCAACTCCACCGGCAGCAGGGTAATCACCGCAAAAGCCACCGTACCGGTGGATGCCAGCACACCCAACAGGTTGCAGATACCCGACAACACGACGGCGACATTGGGCTCCAGCGAATGGGTGTAGATCACCGTCGCCACGGCGTTGGCCGTGTCATGGAAGCCGTTGACAAACTCGAAGCCAAGCGCAATCAGCAGCGCCAGCGCCAGCAGCAGATACGGCCAGATGCTGGTGATGATTACCGAGTCAAGGTCGCGCGCCACATGAAACGCGATGTAGCAAAGCCCGCCTGAGAGGGCCAAAAGAAAGATCGCCATGCCTGCGCGGCTTGGTGTCTTGGTAAGTTTACGGTCAAGCAGGGATACGCCCGAAGGCATGGCATTCACCGTGGTAGCCAGGTCGGCCATCAGATATCACCAATGCGGCCGGAGAGATTCCGGACACGCCTGGGCCTCCTGTGAGGGGACTCGACAGCAAGATGCATTGACAAATAGAAAAGGGATCGCTTGTGGCGGGAGAGTGAAGAGCCGGATAAGTTGGCGTCCATAAAACCCCAACAACCGCATTTTCGCGCAGTTGTTTGCGTGGTCAGATGGGAATTCATCTGACTGAAACAATTCTACACCGATCAGGGGGGGGCTTGGGAAGAGGGAAATGGGACGCCGGTGGAAATCGGCTGCGGCGGTCGGTTAGCGCGGTGTCGTTTTCCATTGAATTACTGCGCGGTTGTGTGTTCCGCCAACCAGAGGGCCAGTTCCGCTTCGGTCATCTCCCCAGCCGCGAGGCTCAAAAACGTCAGGCAAGCCTCTTCCGGTCTGGCGATCACTGGATACCCATTGAACTCCAAGAACACAAAGGCAACCTGCATCGCTGTTCTCTTGTTTCCGTCCACAAAGGGACGGTTGCTGGAGATGCCCACCGCGTATGCCGCTGCCAGATCAGCCATTGTCAAAGCCCTGTCAGCATAGGCGAAGAGGTTCTTGGGGCGAGCCAAGGCAGAGTCCAGCAACCCTCTGTCTCGTATTCCATCCGAACCGCCGAAGAGGGCAACCTACTGGGTATGAAAGGCAATAGCATCAATTTCGCGAATCCATACAGGCTCTTTCACTTACTCCGCCAGTCTCTTGAAGGCATCGCGATAACGGCGAATGACTTGACCGGCAACTTCCATCTTGGCAACGAACTCTTCGTCGTAGGGGCTGATCTGCAAGCCCGCGGAACTCTCGGAAAGGCAGAGCGTATCGCCCTTCTCTACCTTCAGCCGTGCCAAAATCTCTTTGGGCAAGATGATCCCGGCGGAGTTGCCGATCGCGATGATTTTTGCGGTTGTGGCCATTTTTGGACTCCTTAATAGCCTTGATTATAACCTAAGTTATAACATCCCCCTACCGCCAATCGTCCCGCGCATTGACCAGCCCATCATTCATCACCGATTCAAAGCCCGTATGCTTCTTGATGAAAATTTCGCTGAAGGCCAGATCCTGGCGCAGCAGAATCGCCTGCATCCTTACCAGCTCCAGCAGCGCCAGAAACATCGCAATCAGCGCCCGCTCTGAGCGCGTATGGCTCAACAGCCGCCGCAGAGCCACCGGCTTGTCTTCCATCGTCAGCCGTCGCGCCAAAAACTGGATCATCTGGCCCACTGTCACCGAGTCTTCCTCGATGTTGATGACCGGCCGCTTGCGGGCGCGTTCCAGAATGTCGCGGAAGATGCGCACCAGATCGACCGTGTCGGCGGCAATCTCCGGCTCGACGCCCTCGTCGTTCTTGAACTCGCGTACGCCGGGATTGGTCCAGCTTGCCGCCTCCAGCATCTGCTTCTGTTGCAGCATCTGGGCGGCGTTCTTGAAGCGCTCGTGCTCCAGCAGCCGCTCCACCAGTTCGCGCCGCGGGTCTTCGGAGGCATCTTCCGTAGCCGTGGAAGCGCGCGGCAGCAGCATCCTGCTCTTGATGTGAATCAGCAGGGAAGCCGTATAAATAAACTCGCCAGCCACGTCCACGTCGCCGGCTTTGAGCTGGTTCACATAAGCCAGAAATTGCGCCGTTATGGTGGCAATGGGAATGTCGTAAATGTCGATGTCCTGTTTGCGGATCAGGTCCAGCAACAGGTCCAGAGGGCCGTCATAAACCTGGCCCACAATCACTGAAAATGGCGATTGCTCGGAGCTTTCGTCCAGCTTTTTCTGCCGCGCCACTAGCTTTGCGGCGGCTTTTTCTTCGGCCTTCTCTTCAGCCTTTTCTTCAGGCGTGGGCGTGGGAGCCAGCACCAGATTGGGTGTCGCATCGGCCTCTAAAACCGGCGTCGGCGCGGCTTCCAGAACTTCCGCCACCTCTGCAACCGGCTCAGCCTCTTCGGCCTCATCGATAAGCTCCGGCTCTTCCACCCGTTCCAATACCGGCTCACTCACAGTTTCAGAATTTGGAGTCTCCGCTTCGGTCTCTGGAGTCTCTGCCACTTCCGACTCGACATCCAAAGCAGAATCGGCAGCGTGGACAGGCTCAGGTTCTTCGCTCACGGCCAATTCCTCGATAGACTCCAAAGCAGGTTCAATCACGGCTTCGAGTTCCAATTTCTCTTTAGCAACTTCCGGCTCGCAGTGTGCTTCTGCTTCGCCCTCTTCGGGCGATTCGACTATAGGTTCGCTGGCAGCTTCAGCTTCCAGAACTTCGATGGCTAAAGGTTCGGGCACAATCTCCGCTTCTGTCTCCTCCACCAACTCACTAACCGGTTCGCTCATGACTTCAAATTCTGAGATTTCTTCAACAATCTCCGGCTCGGTTACGACCTCAGAATCAGCCTCTTCGACCGCCTCAGCAGCCGGCTCACTCACGGCTTCGGCACTCAAAATCTCAACAGCTACAGGCTCCACTTCCAACACAACCTCGGCAATTTCAACAGACTCGGGCTCATCATTTGCCCCCGTTTCTTCCATCGCCTCCGGCTCTTCGACCGGCTCCGTAACTGGTTCAATCACAGCTTCAAGTGCCTCAGGCTCGGACAAAACTTCAACCCCAACCTCGTTAACCGGTTGAAAATCAGGCTCACTCACGGGGGCTGGTTCTGAAGGCTCCACAGCCACTACCGGTTCGTTTTCCACCAAAGGTTCAAGCTCATCGACGGGTTCTGGTTCCACACTAATCTCAGGTACTTCGGTTTCCTCTACCTCTTCAATAGCCATCACTTCCGCAGCCGGTTCCAGCTCTTCAACCGTCTCGATAGCAGGCTCACTTGCCGTTCCTGCCTCCAGAATCTCCGCAGCCTCCGCTTCGCCCTCCGCGACCGGCTCCTCTGCCGCCGCGGCGGCAATTTCTACAACGGGCTCAACCGCCTCGACCAGCACCGGCTCGTCGATTGGCCCTCCAACCGCCTCCGCGCCGCGTTCCTTCGCATCAGCCTCAATCTCAGTCACCGGCTCCGCCGCAGCAATCTCCTCGGCCATAATCTCAGGTTCGCCGACAGCATCGGGTTGGGCAGCAGCTTCCATCAATTCCGTTTCTTCTCTCCCAGCTTCTGAAGTTTCTGGCAAACGATCTGAATTCCCCAGTTCCGCAGCCCCCTCTTCCGCGCCGCCATCCGCCTTTGCCGTCCGCGCAAAGAGGCCAAACCCCGAGCGAAGCCCCTCGAGCGCAAAACTCAGAGCCCTTCGCCACCACGGGATAGTGGCTTCCGCTATGCGAACTTGCCAGACATTTTCGTTCATTCTTGCCTAATTCAGCGGAGCATAGTTGCCCCGGAGTTCCGTAATCTCGATCTGCGCAATCGCCGTCTCATTCCCTGCGCGCGCCGCCAGATCGACAAACTCCATCTTCCACCCTTCGCCCAGCTTCCGTACACGCAGGCGAATCGGTTTATCCTTGGCCAGCTTCTTGGCCTGTGCAAAAGGCTGCGCATAAAACTTCTGCGGAATCACAAAATCCTCCAGCCAATAGCCTTTTTGCCAACACAGCAGCGTCCAAACCTCGTACGATTTCGCCGGAATCTCAAAATCCCATTCCCCCGCTCCATCCGCATCCCGTGCCGCCGTAACCAGCACCCGCTTCTTCTTTGCGCTGATAAACGGCTCTTCAAGCTCCCGCTCCAACGAGGTAAAAACGCGATTGCTCTCCTGCCCCAACTGAATCTCTCGCGGCAGCAGATTTTCTCTCCAATACTCGCGCAGCAGCTTGGCGCGTTCATCCCCCGGCAACTCCCACCAGTCGGTGTGCGCGCTCAGATCGTGCGCCTTCAAAAGATCATCGCCGGTAGCCGCAAAATATCTCCTCACCGACCCCAGATCGCGCGAGAGATCGAAGACCTCGCGGACCTGGACCATGGTTTGTTCGGCGCGCACAGCCGCCTTGGCCGACTGCGCACGAAGCATCTCCCAGGTCTCATCAATCCGCGACTCCAGCATCCGGCGTTTGTTATGAATCGGCGCAATCACCGAGCAGACCGACCGTGCCGCCTCCCGCTTGCATACCTCGCAGCGCATCGACGCCTCGCGGCAGCCCTTTTGCGTCTCCGCAGCCACATCCGGCCCGCTGAAGACCTTATGCAAATCGCCCACCGGGCACAGCTCCGGATCGCCCGCGTCGCTCTGCCGTATCCGCTGCCCGCCCGTTGACATCCCCTGAATCTTTGCTGCCACCACCGCCGGATCTTCCGTCAACCCAATCGTGTTCCCGTAGCTTTTGGACATCTTGCGCCCATCCAGCCCCGGCACCTTGGGCGAGGGCGTCAGCAGCGCACCCGGCTCCGGAAAAATCTCCACCTTGTACATCGAATTGAAGCGCCGAGCCACCTCCCGCGTCAGCTCCACGTGCGCCACCTGGTCCTGGCCCACCGGCACAAACTGCGGCTGGTACATCAGAATATCGGCCGCCTGCAGCAGCGGATAGCCCAGAAAGCCGTAGGTGCTCAAATCCTTGGCGGAGAGATTCTCCTGCTGCTCCTTATAGGTAGGTACGCGCTCCAGCCAGCCCAGCGGCGTAATCATTGAGAACAGTAGATGCAGCTCGGCGTGCTGCGGCACATGGCTCTGAATGAATATAGTGGACCGCTCCGGATCAAGCCCCGCAGCCAGAAACTCCAGCGCCACATCCAGCGTGTTCAGCTTCACGCGGCTCGGGTCGGCGTAATCGGTGGTCAGCGCGTGCCAGTCGGCGATGAAGAAGTAGCACTCATACTCGTCTTGCAGCTTGACCCAGTTGGCCAGCGCGCCCATGTAGTTGCCCAGATGGAGCTTGCCGGTAGGGCGCATCCCGCTCAAAACACGTTGGCGAACCCCAGCGGCGGGGCCAACTGCGCCAGCAGCGATCAAAGCCTGCGGAAAAACCGAGGCGGGTGGAAGAGATGAAATTGCGGATTCAGGCATCAGGCGTATCGATTCCGGATTGCAGCCAGCAGAATGTAGCCGCCCTCCCAGAAATCCCAGAAAAACGGCTCATTCCATTGTAGCGGGAGGCAATGGCCGCGGCTCTTTGGAATTGCTGCTGAATCGGCCGATCGCAGGGGCTTAGATATGCGCCAGCACCCCGTAAAGCATCCGCAAAATCGGGAACATGATCAGCCCCAGCAGCGCGCGGCCAACAAAAATGATGAGCAGATAGCTGGCCACGCCGGTGATGCGGTCAAAAACCTGCACGGCGTTATATGGCAGCATCTGGCGCAGAATGTGGCTGCCGTCCAGCGGCGGAATCGGAATCAGATTGAAGATGGCCAGCGTCAGATTGAGCTTCAGGCCAATGTCGCAGAGCATCTCCAGCGCCTGTTGCGTACTGCTCGGGCTGACGCCATCGGGCAGATGGCTCTCGAAGTAGAAGACCGCCGCAAGCCCGAAAAATGCGATGACGGCCAGCAGCAGATTCGAGGCCGGACCGGCCAGGCTCACCAGCGTGTCGTCGCGCTTGAAGTTGCGAAAATTGCGGCTGATGATCGGCACCGGCTTGGCCCATCCAAAGAGAAAGCCGCCAAACATGCCAAACCCAAAGAGCGGCCCAAAGATCATCAGCGCCGGCAGCAGCAGCGTCCCAATCGGATCGATATGGTCCATCGGATTCAGCGAGACGCGTCCCAGCATGCGGGCGGTCTGATCGCCCAGCCGTGAGGCCATCCAGGCGTGCGCGCTCTCATGCACGCTCAACGAAAAAAGAAGCAGGACAAATTCAAAGACGGCGATCAAAAAGGCGCTGGATTGCAAATCGATTCTCCATGGACTGGAAATCTCAGGTTAGCATGGAGGGTTCCCAAGGCTCCGCCTTCGCAATCCTGCGCGGAAATCTGCCGCCAAGCGCATTTCTGTCTCAGAAGACCCAAAGGCTGCACAGCACCAGCAGAATCGCGGCCACGGTAACGGCCTCGTAGGCCAATTCATCCGGCTTCCGGCTGCGCAATTGCCCGCTGTCAAAGGTTGGCATCGAGCGATATACGGTTTGTGGGGAGGGCTGCATCGTCGAGCCGCCTTTCCGTGCCTTGCGCCAGAGGATACGCTTTCCGAATCTCTCCGGTTCTCATATTTGAATCCTTGGACACGAATTCCGCGCGAAAGACGTGTGAAAAGATGAGAAATTCGCGCCGATCTCCGCGGCGGCAAGGCGGGCATTTATCAGGCAAAAACTGACGCTGGACCTGATCTGCGTATCCTGCCCGTCAAGAAATCCAATTCCCAACCCAAGCCACCGCGCGCGCAATCCGCCCTCGATCCGGACGCTTGAGTTCTTCCGCCAAATAGGAGGGGCACTCATTGTCATCGGCGGCAATAAAGACCGGCTGATGGGGAACATAGCCTGTGCACAGATCTTCTTGCCAGTCCAGAATCTCGGCCACAATCGGATCGCCGGCCTCGCCATTGGCCGCCTTCTCAAACTCCTCCGCCGTCTGCCGCCGGGCAATGGCCAGATCCGTCAGCAGCTTGTACTCTTCCTGGCGGTCTTCGGACTGGGCCAACTGCGCGCCTTCCAGCAGTTGCTTCGCCTCCCGGTAGTGGATGCGGGCAATGGCGCGGTAATCGTCGCCCTCGGAACTTCCCTTGAATTTATAGTCGGACAATTTTCTCTGAGGCTGGTCGTCTGCCATCTTCCCCTCCTGGCCGCCAAACATCCATCCTTCGCCCCGGTCAATCGTTCGGTGCCGCCCTATTCTACAACACTTTTGGTAACGAAGAAAATCAAGAATTTTCGCCCCCTGCGGGTGTAGAATTCCGCTCGTGAGCATTGACCCTCAACTTGTCTCTTCTCAACAGAAGGAAGAACGCAACTGGCTGCCGCTGGCTGTGGCCGCCGCCGTCGTTCTATCCATTGCCGCCGCGGCCGTGCTGATTCTGCAACACCAGAGCATCAGAGGAAAAGCCTCAACCGCCGTCTCGCCCATCTCCGCACCGCTGGACCCTTATGCTTCCAGTCTCGACCTGACCGGCCTGGCAATGAGCGAGTCCTCGAATCTCGCCGGAGGCAAGGTGACCTATCTGGATGGGCACATCGCCAACCACGGCGTCCGCACTGTCACCGCCGTCACCGTGCAGGTGCTCTTCCGTGACTTTGCTCACGAAGTGGCGCAGAACGAGACCCAGCCGCTCAAGCTGATCCGCATACGCGATCCATATATAGATGTGGAGCCGGTCTCCGCCTCCCCGCTCAAGCCAGGCGACCAGAAAGATTTCCGCCTGATCTTCGATAGCGTCAAGCCGGACTGGGATGGCGCTTATCCGGAGATTCGCATCCTGAAGGTCGAAACCAAATAGCGCGTCGAGACCAGATGGCAGTCCCCGCCGGATTTACCGCGTAGAATTTTCCTGCTTCGGCAAAACTTACACGCTTCATCCGCATCAAAAACCTCCATTTCTGCTTCTATCCAATCCGCTCTCCCACGTCAACTTCAACAATCCAAAGCAGCATCCAGCAGATCTCCAAATTCCGCCGAGTTTGGCCCCCGCCTTGCTCTTTCTAAAGGCGAGCAGACACCACCGCTCACCCCGCGCAATACCGGCGGAGAATGAAATCTTTGGGGGTGTTCACCATGAAAGCTATCGAATCAGTTCGATCTTCCTTCCCTCGCCAGTTCGCTCTTGTTCTGCTGGCATCCGCGTTCGCTATTCCTACACTCGCGCAGCAGGATCAGGCCGCGTCAGGCTCACAGAGCAATCCGCCAGCCGCTGTCGATCAGCAGCCCACGCCTTCTGTTTCGCCGCTGCCCTCGGCAAGCGGTCCGAAAGAAGGCTTCTGGGGCCGCGTCAATCCCTTTGCGCGCAAGAAGTGGGTCAACAACCAGGTGAACCCCCTCAAGGGCCAACTCAATGAGCTGGATGAAGCCAGCGGCAAAAACTCTCGCGACATTCAGGACGTGGACCGCAGATCTCAGGCCGGTATCGGTCATGCGCAGTCCACCGCCGACGCAGCCAACCAGGCAGCCTTGGCCGCCAGCAGCCAGGCACACGACGCCAGCGGAATTGCGCAGGGCGCGGCCGGCCATGTGAATCAGTTGGGAACAACCGTCAGCGGCTTGGACCAGTATCGCCAGACAACCGAACTTGAAGTCGCCTTTCACGGCGGCCAGTCGGTTCTCTCTACAGCAGCCCGCAAGCAATTGGACGACTTTGCCGCCAGCCTCACCGGCCGCCAGGGCTACATCCTTGAGATTGAAGGACATTCGCCTCTCGCCGGCGGCGCGGGCATCCAGAACTCCCAGCGGTTGGCTGAAGCCGTCAAGCGCTATTTTGTCACCGATCATCAGATTCCCGTCTACCGTCTGCACTCCGTAGCTCTCGGCAATGCCTCCGGCGCGGAAGATGCCCTGCCCGCCAAGGCGAACAGAGTGCGCATCCGATTGATGGAAAACAGTTTGGCGGCCCAGGAAACTACGTCCCCCCATGGCGTTGCATCCTTGACCGGCGCGGAGCGGCCTTAACCACCGCAGCCCCTCCCCCGAGGCTCCCATCCGCTCCGGCGGCCTCCGCGCCGTCGGGCCGCCAATCCACCTCTCGGATAACGAGAGAACCAAGGCACTTTGGCCCCCGATCGATTTCGGGGGCCTTTTTTTACCCAGATCATGGTACTAGCGCCCAAATCTGCCGGACTAGTCAAGTACGAACTCGACTATAAACTCAACAATTTGGCGTCGAAACTGCGCGGTCATTGGGCCACTCTATAGAATCTCAGACCAGCAGATTACAGACAAGATGCTTCATGAACTTGAATTCAGATCTCAACGGTAGGCTTCGCGGCGGTGCTTGACAGCAAGAACTAGGATGGAATCCCCGTGATCGTAAAAACGGACGCGATAGTTGCCGACGCGAAGCCGCAACTCCGGTGGCTCCACGTCCTGAAGACGCTTGACATCGCCTTCCCGTGTGGCAAGATAGTGCGCCGCGGTTTGCACGATATAAAGCGCAGTGGACCGGTCAATGGCGCGATGATCGGATTTCGCCTGATCTGTCCATTCGACCGTCATTGGCAAGGCTGCTGGCTCGGCGCGGCAGTTTGAAGCGGAGTGCGCCCCATTCGCTCGAAGTCCTCGGCGGTAAGGCCGAAATCTGCGAGAATCTCCTCGTTAGGAATGCTTTTGTTGTGTTTGAGCCATTCC
>Ga0302320_10005640_pt1 | contig 28010 bp, 24 predicted proteins | sample Bog_T0_3_FD_202130 | JGI IMG/M metagenome (GOLD analysis project Ga0302320, IMG submission 202130) | Peat permafrost microbial communities from Stordalen Mire near Abisko, Sweden - Bog_T0_3 | ecosystem: Environmental > Terrestrial > Soil > Wetlands > Peat | place: Sweden: Abisko, Stordalen Mire...
GGCGCTGCTGCGCAAGCTCTCTTCGCCGTTCCAGGGACACCCCCACTGGCTCAAGCTCCCGGGAATCGAAATCTCCAGCGGATCGCTCGGCCAGGGACTCAGCGTGGCCGTAGGCAATGCCCTCGCTGCCCGGCTCGACGCCAAGCCGTACACCGTCTTCTGCATCATGGGCGACGGCGAACAGCAGGAGGGCCAGGTCTGGGAGGCCGCCATGGAAGCGGGCCACTTCAAGCTCGATAACCTGGTCGCCATTGTGGACAAGAACGGCCTGCAGATCGACGGCAAGGTCGCCGACGTCATGGGCATCGAACCCCTGGTAGATAAGTACGCGGCCTTCGGCTGGGAAGTCATCTCCATCGACGGTCACGACATGGAGCAGGTCGTCAACGCCCTGACCGCTGCCAAGCAGAGCCGCAACGGCAAGCCCAAGGTCATCATCGCCACCACCGTCAAGGGCAAGGGCGTCAGCTTCATGGAAAACGTTGCCGGCTGGCATGGCAAGACTCCCAACCGCGCCGAGTTGATGCAGGCTCTCGACGAGCTGGGCGTTAGCCAGAGCATCGACGTCGAGGCGCTGGCCGCTCACGCCGCCGAATATCAGCGCGGTGTCGATCTCCGGCTGGCGGCCAAGATGCCCAAGTTCAGCGCCGACTTCTGGTGGAACGTCCCAACCAACATGAAGGTGAAGATGGAGCCGACCCGCAAGGGCTTCGGGCAGGCGCTCGAAGAAAAAGGCGGCGACGAGCGCGTCGTGTGCCTGGGCCTCGACATTTCAGGCTCCATCACCATCAGCGAGTTCCACACCGCGCATCCCGAACGCAAGCCGCGCTGGCTCAGCCTCGGCATTGCCGAGCAGTCGGCCACCGCCGTGGCCGCCGGATTGGCCAAGGAAGGCAAGCTTCCCGTCTTCGGCACCTACGCCACTTTCGCTGCGGCCCGCAACCTCGACCAGGTGCGCGTCTCCGTCTGCTATCCCAATCTCAATGTGTTCATCGCCGGCGCTCATGGCGGAGTCAGCGTCGGTGCCGACGGCGCCACCCACCAGGCGCTCGAAGACCTGTTTGCCATGTGCGGCCTGCCCAACATGAGCGTCGTCGTCCCCGCCGACTCCATCGAAACCAAGAAAGCCACCGAGTTCATGCTGCTCCAGCACAAGGGGCCCAAGTACGTGCGCTTCGCCCGTGAAGCCACGCCCGTCATCTCCACCCCGGCAACTCCCTGGGTCTTCGGCAAAGCCAACGTCATCCGCTTCCGCGGCGAGTGTGAAAACTTCGTCGATGCCTTTGAAACCTGCCTCGCCGAAGATTATCCCAACGAGCAGGAGGACTTGAGCATCATCGCCTGCGGTCCCATGGTCCCCGAGGCCATGCGCGCCGCCTGGATCCTGAAGCGCGATTACGGCTACCAGACGCGCATCCTCAACATGCACACCTTGAAACCCATCGACCGCGACGCCGTCCTGCGCGCCGCCCGCGAAACCGGCGTGCTGGTGACCGCCGAGGAGCACCAGGCCGGAGCCCTCGGCTGGCGCGTCGCTGGACTCGTCCTCGAAAATCCCGCCGTGCTCCAGCATCCCGTGCTGGCCGGATACATCGGAGTGCAGGATCGCTTTGGCGATTCCGGCGCGCCCTGGGAGCTGGTCAAGGAGTTCGAGGTGTCCGCCGAGCACATTGCCCGCAAAGCCGCCGAACTGCTCTGGACACGCGCCCAAACCGCCGAGACCGCGGTGGCCATGACCGAGGATCGAAAGTAACCTCCTGCGCGCCCCGTCCCTTGCACGCCGGGCGGGGCCGCGCTGTCTGCAATGCTTCCAGAATTGTCCTGCCGCAGCCCCCGCAGGCTTTATACTTACCGTTACGACGAGTGGAATCTGAACGAAAGGAACTCCTACCGCGCTGGATGGTTCGTTGAGGGGAACGCAGCGGCAGACCTTGTGACCACGAGGCCTCGCCCTTGCCGCAACCCCGATCACCGGCGACAACGAGAGGCACGACCATGGCAAAGAGCGTAAACAAAGTCATCCTGATTGGAAATCTGGGCAAGGATCCGGAGTTGAAACACACCAGCGGCGGCACTGCCGTAGCCAAGTTCACCCTGGCCACCAACGAGCGCTTCAAGGACAAGGACGGCAACTGGCAGGACCGCACCGAGTGGCACAACATCACCTGCTGGGCCCGCCTTGCCGAGATCGCCAGCGAATACCTCAAGAAAGGCCGCAGCGTTTACATCGAGGGCAGCCTGCGCACCGATAGCTGGGACGACAAGCAGTCCGGCCAGAAGCGCTACCAGACTTACGTCAATGCCAGCGACCTCGTCCTGCTCGGCGGCGGACGCAGCGAAGAAGGCGGCGGCGGCAGCAGCCGAGGCTCCTCGCGCGGCAGTGACTTCGACCAGGGCGCTCCCGCCTCGGACTTCGACTCCGCCCCCGCGCGCTCCACCGAAATCACCGACGACGACATCCCCTTCTAGATCGCCGCGCCACCACGAATCCGCCGCCAGCCCCGCGCTGGCGGCTTTTCTGCTCAGAACGCGTACGGCGGATTTCTCGGCCACTCGCTTGGGAACAGCTCGCCCGCGCTCTTCGAATCCAGCTTGACGCCCGCCAATTCCGCCGCGCGACTCATCACCGGGTCCAGGCCGTTTGCCAAATCCGTAGCGCTCGGAAGGATGGTTTCATCCGGCGTTACCCCGACGTGCTCAATACTCTTCCCGTCGGTCATCAACAATTCAGCCTGGCTGACCAATGCGCCGAATATGTAAGTCGGATTGATCCCTGTCTGGTGGACACAGATCGTCCCTTCCATCGTCGCGCCCGACGTGTGATCGCCCAGCACGGTGCCCCGTTTTTCGATCTGCATGACGCGTGCGAACGCCTCTGCCGCCGATGCCGAACTGCTATCCACCAGCACGCTGAGACTTCCGGAATAAACATCATGCCGTTTGTTCTTTGCCATCACAGGGGTGGTTTTCCCACGGCTCACTCGATCCGCAATCTTCACGTCGTTTGCAAAGAAGCCTCGAATCCAGTTCTGGAGAGTCTCTTCGCTTCCCCCCGGATCTCCCCGTAAATCGATGATGAGCGCCTTGTGTTTGCGCGCCTTGTCCAGCATTCCCTCGACCTCCAGGTCCGTCTGGCTGAACTCTGGAACCTTCATGATCATCAAGTCTGGACCCAGCTCTTTGTATCGCACCCGCGCCAGGCGCCGCTCCTCTTCCTCCATCAGTTGCACGCCCCATGCATCTCGTCCCAGCAGGTCTCCGAAATCCAGAATGTCTTTCGCCGGGCGCACGCTTGCCTGCACATCGAGCGTGTGGAGCTTCCTGGATGGATCGAGCAGCTCCACTTGCAAGCCGCGCTGCGGCGATAAGATGAGGGCGTATTCCATCTTCCACAGGTCGTCCCGCGTGGGAGTGAATCCATTGATGGTCAGCACCTGGTCCCCCGGCTTCATTCCCTTAGCTTCGGCGTCGCTCTTGGGACGCACATGGGTTACATAGCAACGCTTTCCAACCATCTGCCAGCGCCAACCGTAATCGACACGAACCGTGCGCCGTGGCGGAATGAAGAAGGTATGCGAATCATCCAGGGCCTCCAGGGCCGCGGCAATTTCGGTGAATGCAACATCCAGCGAGGTGGTTTGCGCTATCTGCTCTTTCGCATCGCGAACCTTCGCGTCCCAATCGAGCCCATGTAGTTTGGGATCGTAGTACTGCTTGCGAACGTCAGAAGAGACCGCATCCAGCATCACCTGCGCCCGCTCGCGCTCCAGACGGGAGATATGTTGCGACCAGCCCAAGGCGTCCAGCAGCATAACTGCCAACATAAGCGTAAGAATCTTTACGAACACGTTGCATGGCACGAGTTTGCCGCTCATCGCTCACGCTCCAGGAGTATTGATGATATGAAAGCAAGAAGTATGTACCTGGGCCACCAGCACTTCGTATCGTTGAGACTGTAGCAGCGTCTTGCGAATCCTCTGGCCGATTGCTTCGTCATCGATGCGCAAGATCATGGCTGGACCCATACGAACCCCCGGGAACGAACCAATCAACTGGGCCGGGGATTGTCAGGAGAGTATAGGAACGCGATCCTGACTTGAGCTACTCCGCAGGTCACAGAAGCCTGTGAGCTTCAGTGCTTCTTGCTTCGCCCTTCCACCGCCGCGGATCGCCGCCCCGCCCGTGAGGAAGCGCTCCGGCAGCGATCCCCGGCGCAGTTCCGCGCCATCCGATTCGTCTCTCCGAGCATCTAACCCGCATCCTGCGGCATCTGCTCCCGCAGCCTTCGCCTTTTCTTGTATCCTCAATCTCAGCACTGGAGGTTTGGCGATGCCGATTACATCTCTCTTCATCGATCTTGGCGGGGTTCTGCTCACCAATGGGTGGGACCGTCACTCCCGCGAGCTGGCTGCCCAGACCTTCCATCTCGACCGCGCCGAGATGAACGAGCGCCATCACCTGACCTTCGACACCTACGAAGTCGGCAAGCTCACCCTCGAGCAATACCTCACCCGCGTGGTCTTCTACGAGAAGCGCGGCTTCACTCCGGAGGAGTTTCGCGAATTCATGTTCGCGCAGTCCAAGGCTTTTCCCGAGATGGTCGAGCTGATCCGCACCCTCAAGGCGTGCAACAATCTGAAAATCGCCGTGGTCAATAACGAGGGCCGCGAGCTCAACGAGAGCCGCATCCGCAACTTCCAGCTCGGCGAATTCGTGGACTTTTTCATCTCCTCCTGCTTCGTCCACGTGCGCAAGCCGGACGAGGACATTTACCGCATCGCCCTCGACATCGCCCAGGTCCCGCCCGACCAGGTCGCCTACCTCGATGACCGCCTCATGTTCGTCCAGATCGCCGAAACCCTCGGCATCCGCGGCATCCATCACACCGATTACGACTCCACCTGCGCCAGGCTGGCCGAGCTCGGCCTCAAGCTCAAGTAGCCCTTCGCGCCGCTCGCCAGGCTTTCCAGCCAGCCACCGATTCTGCCGTTGCCCCTGACCTTGAAACCGGCGGCCTAGTCCAGGTCGCCCTGCTCCACCACCACGTTTTCGCGCACGATCAGCCGGTGCGCGGCCATCTCCTTCAACCGCGGCAGCACCCTCTGGATGTGTTCGTCGGTATCCACAAAGGTGATGACCACCGGAAGCCGGCCGCCGCCTTCCACCAGCGTCGCGGTCTTCAGCCGCATCCGTCCCATGAAGCCGGCGACCGTGTGGTAGGCTACCGCGCCATACACGTTCTCCTCGCGCAGAAACTTCAGCACCTCCAGATGCAGAGAGCGGTGCTGCCACTGATCTTCCTCGTGCAGATACATCGTGACCTGTACCGCCATCTTTCTGTCTCCCCGCGGTTCCTCCGCCGGCTCCTTGATCGCTTCCATCGCGCCCATCCCGCGTCCCGCCTGCCGATTCCTCAGTCGCCCTGCGGCATCGGACGCTCGTGGATGATCATCCACGACGTGCCAAACCTGTCCCTGAGCATCCCAAACCGGTGGGCAAAAAACGTCTCCTGCATCGGCATGAAGATCTCGCCGCCCTCCACCAGCAGGCCGTAGATCCGCTCCGCCTCGTCAATGCTGGTCACCGCCAGCGCCAGGTAGACGCTGCACATCGGCTTGTAGGTCGCCGGTGGAACGTCGTTCCCCATCAGCTCCGTTTCGCCCAGCGTCATGCGGACGTACATGATCGCCTTGTCCCAATTCGCCGGCGCGCCCTCCGGCAGCTTCTGCCCGGCGAACGTGACAATCTCTTTGATCTTCCCGCCCAAGTGCTCTGCATAGAAGCGGAACGCCGCTTCGCAGTTGCCGCCGTAGTTGAGATAAGTGGTGAGCTTCATCGTGTCGTTTCCCCTTTCACGCTCCGCCCGACATTATATGCTCCGCGCCATCACCGCACCCGCCAAAACTCCTCCCAGGCACAGCAGGTTATTCGCCACCATGTTCGAGGCAAACAGAAGATAGTGCCCCTGCTCGAACAGCGAGAAGCTCTCAAACGCATAACTGGAAAACGTGGTGTAGGAGCCGCAGAAACCAATCGCGATCAGCAGCCGCCAATGCGGGTCCGGCAGCGCGCGCTCGGTGGCCCACACCAGGAACAGTCCCAGCAGAAAGCTGCCGGTCACGTTGATCAGCAGCGTGCCGTAGGGAAACGACGACGACACCACCCTGGTCACAAATCGGCTTATAAAGTAACGGGCACTGGCGCCGGCAATGGCGCCCAAAGAAATCCACAGATAGGTCATCACGATTCGGAGTTCCCCACGCAGTCGAATGTACAGGAGTCATTAGCCGCGCTCGACAGGCAAGCGCAACGGTCCAGGCGAACTCCATCGCTGGTTCCATTCTAACAACACTGGCGGCCCGCTTTCCACCCTTCCCCCGCTGCCGTCCGCGGTTTTGTGCTAACTTTCTCCCATGACCAAGCCACCGGTGGTATGGACCATTGCCGGCTTCGACCCCTCCTCGGGCGCAGGCATCACCGCCGACCTCAAGACCATCTCCAGCCATCAATGCTATGGCGTCGCCGCCATCACCGCCCTCACCGTGCAGAACACCCTCGGCGTCCTCCGCATCCAGCCGATTTCCCCGCAAATCATTCGCCAGACAGTTCAAGCATTACTTGATGATCTTCCACCCAACGCCATCAAAATTGGACTGCTTGCCACTGCCTCCATCGCCCAGACCGTGGCTGACTTTCTGACCACTCTGCCCCAGCCCCGCTGCCCCATCGTGCTCGACCCCATCCTGCGCTCCTCCTCCGGAGCCGCCCTGCTCAGCCCCGCGGGCATCCGCGTTCTTATCGAGCGATTCCTCCCGCTGGCCACCGTCGTCACCCCCAACCGCGCCGAAGCCGCCATCCTCACCGGACTCCCGCCGGCCGACGCCGAAGCCATGGCGCGCGCCCTCCGCCAACTCGGAGCCGCCGCCGCCGTCGTCACCGGCGGCGATCCTGCCGAGCCGGACGCGGCCGCCGCCCAGTTCTCCCCCGGAGCCTCTTCACCCAACGCCCTATCCACCGACGTCATGGCCTACTCCCTCGGCGGCACCGAATTCGTCGAGAGCCTCTCGGCGCCGCGCATCCAGTCCAGCTCAACCCACGGAACCGGCTGCGCCTTCTCCACCTCCATCGCCTGCTCCCTCGCCCGCGGAACCAATCTGCCCACCGCGGTCACCTCGGCCAAGGTTTTTGTCGGCCGTGCCATCCTCGGCGCCCCGGGCCTCGGCCATGGCAACGGCCCCCTGGCCCTCGACGGACCCGCCGTCCGCTGAGCGGAATGTCCCTCCAGCCGCCCGCCCCGGTAAGCACAGATCGCGAAATTCGTCAAGCGCATACATAACAGTTTTTTCAGATCACTTGACCTTCGTACCTCCGGCTTCCTACAATAAGGACATCGCATGGGAATGTACCCACGTGTTGCAGTCCAGGGGGGAAACCCGCTGAACGAGGTGTTTGATTGAAAAAAGTCCTGACCCATTCCGTCTATGCTTTACTTCTGCTGGGCGGCACCATGGGAGCGACACCCGGCCGGACATTGTCGGCCACCCCAAGAGCGCTGTCATTTCTTCCGATGCCGCTTCCAACGCCGCTTCAGAAACCCAGGGAGATTGCCTCCAAGCTATACCAGGTAGGCAAGGCATCCTGGTACGGCGGTCTGTTCCAAGGCAAGGCCACGGCCAGCGGAGAAGATTACGATATGTTCCGCTTCACCGCCGCGCATCGCGAACTGCCCTTGGGAACTTTCCTCAAGGTCACCAATCTGAAGAACCTCAAGTCCGTGATTGTCCGCGTCAATGACCGCGGCCCGGTCACACCGGGACGCATTATCGACCTGTCATACTGCGCCGCCCGCGCCCTGGACATGCACCAGAACGGCTTGCAGAAGGTGCAGCTCGAAGTCGTCGAACCCAAGGATGCGGAATTGGCGATGGCACGCCAGCCAGCCCTGTCCCGCTAGACGCCGCGCTAGACCAACTTTTACACCTCCCGACCCAGCCCCGCGGCCTTATCCTGCCGCGGGGCCTTTCTCCCTCTGCCTCGCCTCGCCTGACTTTTCCCGCCCGCCGCCGAGAATCGTTTATCCTGTAGCCATGCAGAACGGCAGAGAGAGTTTGATCGTGGCGCTCGACGTAGCCGACCCGGAGAAGGCGCGCGAACTCGTGCGTGAGTTGGGCGAGACCGTCAGCTTCTATAAAATCGGCAAGGAGCTTTTCACCGCCGCCGGTCCATCGGTGGTCCGCGAACTGGTCGCCGCCGGCAAGCAGGTCTTTCTCGACCTCAAGTTCCACGACATCCCCAACACCGTCGCTGGCGCCGTCCGCACCGCCTCTGCCCTCGGCGTCTCCCTGCTCACCGTCCACGCTTCGGGAGGCTCCACCATGCTTCGGGCCGCTGCCGAGGCGGCCGCGCAGTCCGAGGCCAAACCCACCATCCTCGCCGTCACCGTTCTCACCTCGTTCACCGCCGGCGATCTCGCGGAGATCGGCGTCAGCGCCAGCGTCGAGGCCCAGGTACTCCACCTCGCCGGGTTAGCCATCCGCGCCGGATGCGGCGGCATTGTCGCCTCCGCCCAGGAGGCCGCCCGCCTGCGCAGCTCCTACGGAGCCGGCTTCACCCTCGTCACCCCCGGCATCCGTCCCGCCGGAGGAGTTGCCGGAGACCAGGCCCGCGTCGTCACCCCGGAAGACGCCATCCGCGCCGGCGCCAACTACCTCGTCGTCGGCCGTCCCATCAGCGCCGCCGACAATCCCCGCGAAGCCGCCCGCGCCATCACCCGCCAGATCGAGCGCGCCCTCTAACCTCGACTTCGCAACCCACCCACGCAACGCAAAAAAGGCCCCGCGCTATCCCGGAGGCCTTTCACTTCGCCAATTTCCTCCAGCCCTGCCATTTTGCCGGGCTGGTCACACTGCTATCTGTGCTTCAGTTCTTCGGGGCGTCTGGGGCCGTTGCCGGAAGCGCCTCGTTCGTGTCTGCCGTGCCCTTCTGCTGTTCGCCGACTCCCGTCGCCGGGTTCGTGCCCTTCGGACTTGTGCCCTGGTCCGGAGTCGAAGGCGTGCCCGTCGCTCCCGGACGCATGTCAGTAGGGTTCGACTGGGAAGCCTTTCCGCTCTGGCTCTCGTCTTCCTTCGCCCCCGGCAGGTCGCCGCTGGCGTCCGTGTGTCCACCCATGCTCGTCTTCGCCGGCGTCGAGCTTCCGCTCTGCGGGGCCGCTGTACTCTGCGCCATCGCCATGCCACTGGCCATCAGCGCGATCGTTGCTAGATATACAAGCTTGCTTTTCATAACCACCCTCCGAGGTTGTACTCGCGATTTGGATTCTAGGTCCGTCACTAACTATGACAGTGCGGCTTTAGCAGGACTGTTCCCTTTTGCACACTCCCCGCGATTCGGACAACGCCCGATTCCGCAAAGCGGAAGCATGGCAATCATGCGGAGGAACTGCGCCTGGGTGCCATCCCAACGCCCCATCCCAACGCTGCCATCCCAGCCCTCAGCCAATCCAGCCGCCGGAGTCGCCTTGCACTCAATCCGCAGCCCATCTCACTCGCCATTCGAAGCAACTGTTTATAATGGGGGCACTTTGAACCCGCTCCGCTATTGGATTCTCTCCGCGCTCCTGCTTCTTCTCCCGGCCATCGCCGCTGCCCAGGGCGCGCCCGGCACCGAGACCGTGCTCGTCCTCCCCTTCGACAACTCCACCCACCAGCCCGGCCTGGAATGGATCAGCGAAGCTTTTCCCGAAGTCCTCGGCCAGCGTCTCAACACCCAGTCGCTGTTTCTCATCAGTCGCGACGATCGCCAGTACGCTTTTGACCGCATGGGAATTCCCGTCAACCTCCATGCCTCGCGTGCCACGCTCTACCGCATCGCCGCCCAGTTGGACGCCGACTACATCATCCTCGGCAGTTTTTCCTACGACGGCCAGACCTTCACCGCCCGCGCCCAGGTGCTCGACATGAAGGCCCTGCGCCTCTCGCCCGATCAGGTCGAGAGCGGCCCACTCGGCGATCTCATCGGTGTCCAGACCGCGCTCGCCTGGGATGTGCTGCGCCTCACCCGCCCCAGTTTCTCCGAGCCGCGCCAGGCCTTCCTCCAGCACGCCCCCGCCATTCGCCTCGACGCTTTCGAAAACTTCATCCGCGGCGTCCTTGCCAACGGCACCGCCGAGAAGATTCGCTACCTCAAGGCTGCCGTCGCCATCGATCCGCACTACGCGCAGGCCATCCTGCTGCTGGCCAAAACCAGCTTCGCCGCCCACGACTACGAACAGGCCGCCCTCTGGTTCGCCAAGCTTCCCCCCACCGATCCCGCCTTCAGCGAGGCCAATTTCCTCCTCGGGCTTTCCGAATATCATCTCGGGCACTTCGAGAAATCCGCCGCCGCCTTCAAGGCGACCGCCGAGCGCGTGCCCCTCACCGAGGTGCTCAACAACATCGGAGTCGCCGAAAGCCGCCGCGGCCGCCACGACGCCGTCGAATACTTCCAGAAAGCCGTTCAGGTCGATCCCTCCGATCCCGACTACCACTTCAACCTCGCCGTCGCCCTCTATCGCAAAGGCGACATCACCGGCGCCCAGCGCCAGTTGCGCGAGACCCTCAGCCGCCGTCCCAACGATCCCGACGCCCGCTCGTTCCAGGAGGCGCTCGCCGCCAGCCTCTCCGCCGCCAATCCCAATCCGTCCAACCCGGCCGCCGCCCATCCATCCGCCGTCTCCGTGCCCATCACCCGCATCAAGCGCAATTACGACGAGAGCTCCTATCGCCAGCTCGCCCTCCAGTTGCAAAACGCCATCGATGAATCCATCGGCAAGGCCAAACCCTCCGAGCGGCCCGCGCTCCGCCTCGAACGCGCCCGCCAGTTCCTTGCCACCGGAGCCGCCAGCGAAGCCGAGAGCCAGTTCCGCGAGTCGCTCCGCCAGGACCCGCAAAATTCCGGCGCCCTCTCCGGACTCGCCCGCGCTCTCCTGCTCGAAAATAAATTTCCCGAGGCCCGCCGCCAGGCCACCGCCGCGCTCGCCCTCGAGCCCAACGCCGAAGCCTACTTCGTCCTCGCCCGCGTCGATCTCGCCGACCACGACCGCGCCGCCGCCCAGCGCAACCTGCAAGCCGCCCTCAACCTCGAGCCCGATAGCGAAGAAGCCCGCGCCCTCCAGCAGGAGATCCAGAACCCATCCGGCGAGGCCGCCCCCACGCGCTAGTCATTGCGCATGCAAGTCATTGCGCCATCCCCCTCCGCGGCGGTAGATTTGAGCCCAGCACCGAGCCAGCCTTTTCACCTGCATGCGCGGGTGCGAGGGTGCGAGGGTCCGCGGGTGCCCCATATCTGCCCGCCGTGGGCGAACGCGGGGTAGGCGCGGGTGCCCCATATCTGCCCGCCGTTGGTAGATGTGGGGTAGTTGATCTTGACCTTGGCCTTATCTTTTGCGCGGGTGCCCCATATCTGCCCGCCGTTGGTAGATGTGGGATACGCGCGGGTGCCCCATCCAAGCCTCTGTTGCTTGGGTGGGGTAGTTGACCTTGCTCTTGCTCTTGCTCTTGTTCTTGTTCTTGTTCTTGTTCTTGTTCTTGCTCTTGCTCTTGCTCTTGCTCTTGTTCTTGCTCTTGCTCTTGTTCTTGCTCTTGTTCTTGCTCTTGCTCTTGCTCTTGCCGCCCTACCGGAGGTCCTTTCGTGAAACGCTTTCTCCCTCTCCTCGCCGCGTTTCTCCTGCTCCTCGCAGCCCTTCCGGCCGCCGCCCAGGTCCTGCGCCTTCGCATCGATGGCACCATCCATCCCATCGCCGCCGAGCGCCTCTCCCGTGCCGTTGACGCTGCCGCCTCCCGTCACGCTGCCGCCCTGCTCATCGAGCTCGACACCCCCGGCGGCCTCCTCGACTCCACTCGCCAGATGGTCGCCAAGATCGAAGCCTCCCCGGTTCCCGTCATCATCTTCGTCGGCCCCAGCGGCGCGCGCGCCGCATCCGCCGGATTCTTCCTCCTCGAGTCCGCCGACGTCGCCGCCATGGCCAACGGAACCAATACCGGAGCCGCCCACCCCGTTATCCTCGGTGGTCCCGCCCCCGACGAAGTCATGAAGACCAAGATGGAAAACGACAGCGCGGCCTTTCTCCGCTCCTACGTCTCCCGCCGCGGCCGCAACGTCGAGGAAGCCGAAAAAGCCGTCCGCCAATCCATCTCATGGACCGAGAAGGAAGCTCTCGACCTCCATCTCATCGACCTCACGGCCCGCGACGAAGCCGACCTGCTCCGCCAGCTCGATGGCCGCACCATCCAGCGCTTCGACGGCTCCTCCGCCACCCTCCACCTCGCCAATCAGGCCGTCGAAGAGCTGCCCGCGACCCTGCGCCAGCGCGTTCTCGGCTGGCTCATGGACCCCAACATCGCCTTCCTCGTCCTCGCCGTCGGATGTCTTGCCCTCTTCGCCGAATTCAATCACCCCGGAGCCATCGTCCCCGGCGTCGTCGGCGTGATTTTCATCCTACTCACGCTTTTCGCCCTCAACCTGCTGCCCACCCACTTCGCCTCGCTGGCGCTCATCGCCCTGGCCTTCATCCTGTTCGCTCTGGAGGCCAAGTTCGTCTCTCACGGCGTCCTCACCGCCGGAGGCATCGCCGCCCTCACCATCGGCGGCCTGCTCCTGGTCGATGGCCCCATCCCCGAGATGCGCGTCAAGCTGCTCACCTCGCTGGCCATCAGCATCCCCTTCGGACTCATCTCGGTGTTCCTCATGTCCATTGCCTGGCGCGCCCGCCGCAATAAAATCGTCACCGGGGCCCAGGGCATCATCGGCGAGTTGGGCGTCACCCGCACCAACCTCGCTCCCAGCGGCAAGGTCTTCGTCCACGGAGAACTCTGGAACGCCCATTCCGCCAAGCCCTTGCCCTCCGGCGCTCCCGTCCGCGTCGTCGCCATCCACCAGCTCGAGCTCGAAGTCGAGCCCGTCCCCTAGCGCGCATCCACTGTGAAAGCAGAATGCCGGGTGCCCCACGTTCGCGCCGCGTTCTTTGCGGCGATAACGTGGGAAGCAGTACCCTCCCCCCGAGAGCCTTGCCTTGCATTTGCTCCTGCTCTTCACGCCTCGTACACCGTCCCCGGAAAGCCCCTCGCTCGAACGCAATCCGCCCCCGCGCAATGACTTTGGTTTTCCCTCCCGCGCAATTCCCCTCCCCAAATCCACCCGCGCGCGTGCATAATGTTCCCTTGTTCCCAAACCATTCGGAGCCTGTTCCCATCATGTCGAAAACCGCTGCCACTTCGGCCATCCTCGAAAAGCTCGATGCTCTCGCCGCCTCGTCCCATTCCGCCAACGAACTCCTCGAAGGTGTCGTCGAGCTCCTGCACGAAAACATGTTGCGTTACAACTGGGTCGGCTTTTACATGCTGGAGGAGCTTCCCGGCGTCGATCCCGTCCTGGTCCTCGGCCCCTATCGCGGCTCCATGACGCCGCACACCCGCATTGCGCTCAACCAGGGAATCTGCGGCGCTGCCGCCTCCAGCGGCAAAACCGTAATCGTCGATGATGTCCACAGCGACGCCCGCTACCTCGCCTGCTCGCTCGAAACCAAGTCCGAAATCGTCGTCCCCATCTTCGTCTCTTCCAAGGTCGCCGGCGAGTTGGACATCGACAGTCACTTCTCTGCCGCCTTCGGCCCCGCCGACCAGGAACTCTGCGAATACGCCGCCAAGCTCGTCGGCCAGTTCCTCACCCGCTTCCCAGCCAAGTAGTCCTGCTGTTGGACTCGGGGGACGCCGGTGCCCCACATCTGCCGCAGTTAGCAGATGTGGGATACCCGAGGGTGCCCCTCGATAAGAACGAAGGCGTTGTCAAGGCAAGATTTTCCTGGGCGGTGCGCAAGCACCGCTTGGTTTGCCGCCAGAGTTACAGTTTGAGGACCAAGACTCTGGAAACATCACTCGCCAATCACTTCCGGTGGAGCATCTCGTTCCACCAACCAATTCAAGCCCGCCTTTGGCTTGAGTGGGGTTGTTGCTCTTGCCTTTGCCCTTCTCGCGATCCCGCCCCCCGCTGCACCCCATCCCCCTCCGCCCTCATCCAACCCTTATGAACTTATTCGACCCGCTTCAAATTCGCGATATTACCTTCCGCAACCGCATCGCCGTCTCCCCCATGTGCGAGTACTCCTCCGAAGACGGCTTCGCCAACGATTGGCACATGGTCCATCTCGGCTCGCGCGCCGTCGGCGGCGCGGGCACCGTACTCACCGAAGCCATCGCCGTCGTGCCCGAAGGCCGCATCAGTCCATCCGACCTCGGCATCTGGAAGGATGAGCACATCGAGCGCCTCACCCACATCGTGCGCTTTCTGCGCCGCCAGGGAGCCGTCGCCGGGACCCAGCTCGCCCACGCCGGATTCAAGGCCTCTACCGGCGCCCCCTGGGCCAACCACGGCCAGCCCGTCGCGGTCGCCGATGGTGGCTGGCGGCCCGTTTATTCCTCCACCTCCAAGCCTTTCACCCCGGAAGCCATCGCGCCAGAGGCGCTTACCGCCGAAGGCATCTCCCGCATCGTCCGCGCCTTCGCCGATGCCGCCCGCCGCAGCCTCGACGCCGGCTTCGAGCTCGTCGAAATTCACGGTGCCCACGGCTACCTCGTCCACCAGTTCCTCTCGCCCCTGGTCAATACCCGCACCGACCAGTTCGGCGGCAGCTTTGACAACCGCACCCGCTTCCTCCGCGAGATCGTCGGGGCCGTCCGCGAAGTCTGGCCCGAGCGCCTTCCCCTCTGGCTCCGCATCTCCGCCTCCGACTGGACCGAGGGCGGCTGGACCATCGAGGATTCCGTCTCGCTCGCCCGTCAGCTCAAGCCCCTCGGAGTCGATCTCATCGACGCATCCTCGGGCGGCATCGTCCCCTCGGCCAAAATCCCTCTCGGCCCCGGCTATCAAACTCCCTTTGCCCAGCGCATTCGCCACGAGGCCGGGATCCTCACCGGCGCCGTCGGCATGATCACCGCGCCCGAGCAGGCGCAGCACATCCTCGCCACCGGACAGGCCGACCTCGTCCTGCTCGCCCGCGAATTCCTCCGCGATCCCTACTGGCCGCTCCACGCCGCCTCGGTCCTCAAGCAGCAGATCGCCTGGCCCAAACAATACGAGCGCGCCAAGTTCTGACCGGTTCCTGGCATGCCATAACTCCATCTCGCCTCGACGGGAGTATTTGAGTATGAGTATGTGAGTATTAATATGTGTGTATGAGTATGTAAGTATTTACATTTCCAGGAGCTGTCATTCCGAGCGAAGCGAGGAATCCCCGCACCGCTCAAATCTCCCGCGCCTTCTCGGAGGCCTTTCAATCAGCGGGCACAACCGCCCCAGCTTCGCTCCGCGTTCTTCGCGGCGACAAACAGGCCAAAGCCCCACCTCGCCTTCACGGGAGTGTTTGAGTATGTGAGTATTTACGTTTTCAGGACTGCTCGTTCCGAGCAAACCGAGGAATCCCCGAGCAGCAAACGAGGCAGGCCGCCAGGCCTGCCTCTATACCTTCAAATCCCGCACCCTCACCAGGTGTTATACCCAGTCCCATCCGTCGAGGTCTGGCTCGACCCGCTATGCACGTCCACAATCCCCGGCGCGGTCTGGTCAATCGCCATCAGCGAGTCTTCCTGCACCGTCGCCCAGCTACTCTCCGAATTCGTAATCGGATCCTTCGGCACGGACTTGATGTAGCCCGCCTCCACCAGGTCCCCCAGAGACTGCGGCGCCTTCTGCTTGTCCAGCGTGTACTGGTCGATGCTGCTGCGCAAGGTGAACAGGTCGTTGCGCAGCACCGCCTCGCGCGCCCGCCACACCGAGTGCTGATAGTTCATCGCCGCAATCGATGCCAGGATCGCGATAATAGCGATCACGATGATCAGCTCGATCATCGTGAAACCCTTGCATTTCCTGCCCAATGTCCCTCGTCTCAGATTCATGCGCGCCGTTCGCCTACCAGTCCGAGTATTTTGTGCCATCGAGAGCGGTGCCCTGTGATTTCGTATATACGTCAAAGACCGCCTGCCCGCCCCAGGAATCCGACGTCGGATCGTCCTGCATCGAGCGCATTCCCCACTCCGCGCTGTGCGTCATCGGGTCCATCGGAACGTGGCGCAGAAACTTTATCTTCTTGCCCTGCACGTCCACGCCCTTCACCAGCTCATCCAGGTCGGGAGGATAGCCACCGCTATCCAGTTTGATCATAAACGCGCCCCGGTCCGCCGCGTCTTTATACCGGTCGATGGCGTCGCGCATCGTCCACAGCGCCGCCCGCAGTTCTTTTTCCCGCTCCCGCTTCACCACCGTGCGCGTGATCGGCAGCACTCCAGTCGCAAGAATCGCCATGATCGCGATTGCCACGATCAGCTCCACCAGCGTCATCCCGGACTGAGTTTTCCTCTTCACCCTATCCCCGTTCTCCTAGCGCACGTTGATGACGGCCTGCGAGCCGCTCGCCTCAATCGCCGCGTTGTTCGGGTCCCGCACCACCGCCCGGCTCACCGCAACCGTGCCCTGCCCCGCCGCCTTGGCCATGAACGTCAGCGTAAACAGCGGCCCGGAGGGACTGATCCCGTTGGCTCCCGCCGGCCTCGCCAGCGACACGTGCAGTTCGCCTTTCTCGGCATCGTCGCGCTGCACCAGCGCCACCGCCGCGCCGTCCTTGGACAGCGCCCCGGCATTCGATGCATTCACAAATTGCAGCACCTTCGGATCGTAGTTGATCTGCACCGGCACGCTGAACACGTCTTCTCCGCCGTGCAGCGTCACGTTCAGCGAAAACGTCGCTCCCGCCGGCTGGTTCACCATCACCGGGTCCAGGCTCAGCACCGGCCCCTGCCTCACGGGCACACTCGCCGGAGCCGCATTCGCCCCTAAGCCAGGCGCGCCGCCCGCCATTCCAGTTGGAGGCGGCGGCGCCATTCTCGGCCCGCCGTTTGCCGTTCCCTGCGGTTGCTGCGGAGGCGCATTCATCGTCATGCCCTGCGGCTGCACTCCCTGCGGTTGCACTCCCTGTGGCTGCACTCCCTGCGGCTGCGCTCCCTGCGGCACGTTCTGCACCGGCGCCGGAGTCACCACGCTCGGGACCACACTAGGAACCCCGCTCGGAACCGGAGACGACGCCGGTACCACCATCGCCGGCCTCGCCATGTGGTGAATTTCAATCACGTTCTGCGTTCCAATGTCCACCGCCCGGATGTTCAGATCTTCCACGTCCAGGCGACGCACCACGTGCGGCGTCATGGCAAACACCGTCTCGTTATCCGTCTTCGACTTCGTTCCCTGTCCAAACAGGTACTTCAACACCGGAATTTGCGACAGCCACGGCAGCCCGCTCATGCTATACACGTCGTCGTGCTCCATCATGCCACCGATCAGGCTCACTTCACCATCGCGCATGCGGATTTCGTGGTCAATCTTGCGCTGCCCGATGATCGGTTCCGTCAATCCGCCGATATTCTGTTCGCTGTCAATCGCCGAAACTTCCACGGACATCTTCAAACTCACGTCCATATTGCTGTGGATGTGCGGCGTCATCTCGATGTTCACGCCCACGTCCTGGTACTGGAACTGCGTCTGCGTCAGCGCCGTCGCCGTCAGCGTCGAACTCGACGTGCCCACCGCAATCGGCACCCGCTCGCCGATCTTCAGCGTCGCCTTCTGCCCGTCCACCGAGCGCAACTGCGGACGCTGGATGATCTTCGTATCGCTATCGCTCATCAGGAACGCCAGACTGGCCGACGGAATCGAGACCGCAAAGTCCGTCGCATTCAAGCTCGCCAGCGAGTTCAACGTAAGCCCCGAACTGGTCGAGGTCGTCGACCCGTTCGTGGTGGTGGTGGAGGTCGAGGTCGCCGTCGTCGGACTCTGCAGGCTGATCGACGGATTGTTGCTCCCGCCCTGGAACGGATACTGAATCCCCAACTGCTTCATCTTCGTCTTGCTGACCTGCATCACCACGATGTCCACCACAACCTCGGACTTCGCCTTGTCCAGGTTGTTGATCAGCAACTCCGCCAGCGCCACCTGGTCCGGCGTGCCCCGCATCACAATCACGTTCTGCGCCGGAAACTGCTGCACCCGCTCCACCTTCAGAATCGTGCGGATCAGGTTCGCCACGTCCTGCAATTCGCTAACCGTCGAGAAATTATTCAGGTAAAAGGTGCGCAGCACCTGCTGCTCCACCTCGCTGCGCTTCTGCTGTGAGTCGGTCGCCACGTAGATCGTGTTCGGCGTCACCGGACGCCAGAACGTATGCGATTCCAGCGCCACTATCTGCAGCGCCTGCTCCAGCGATACCAAATTCAACTCAATGTGGATCTGCTTCGGCGTGTAGTCCGGATCGAACAGCACGTTGATCCCCGCCAGCTTGCCGATCGTCTCATACACCGTCTTCGAGTTCTCCGCCAGCTTCAGCGTCAGCGGCACCTGTGAAATCGGGGCCAGTTGCACCGGCCCCGAGATGTTTGCCGCCAGCTCGCTCAACCCCTCATGCGGAGCCTGCGCCGCCGGCGGCGCATCCGCCGGTTGCTGCGCCTTCTCGATCAGCCGCAGGGTGCGCTTCACCTCCTGCTGCGCAATCCCGCTCGACGGATCGATCATCGCTCCCAGTTGAAACTCCTTCAGCGCATCGCTCAGCTTGCCCTCGTCCCGCAGCACCTGCCCGCGATGCACATGCGAGGCCGCCGCCAGAAACTTGGTGCGCTCAAACGCCGAGCGGTACTGGGTGTCGTCCGGATGCAGGTCGTAGGCCTGCTTGAAAAACCCATAGGCATCTTCGTAATGCTGTTTTGCCTCGGCCTCCTGGCCCTTCGAATACATCGATTTCGCCTTGTCGGCCGTGGCCGGAAGCGCGGCCAATAAGGCAATCAGCAGAACCAGGCAACCGCAGCGTAACGGTTTCATCTACAATCCTTTACGATAAGACAATACGAAAATATCCCAAACGCGGTCCAGGCCCTTCAAAGGCGGCCCGCGCAAGCCAGGGAACTGATTCGATTACGGGCCGATTATAGCATTGCGGCCAGCGCCTCCCTCACGGCCCCGCCATCAAGCCGTGTTAGGATATGGAATTCGCAACAACGCGCAAGCGCCACCGCAACTTCAACCCAGTCATCGCCGCTGCAGGATTCCATCATGGCACGAAACCAGCCCCTATCGACCCAGCCCGGCAAGCCAAAAAACGTCAAGCGCGACCCCGTCGCCAGCGGCGAGCGCGACGCCTGCACCAACCGCGCCGCCTCCCATGACTTCTTCCTCCTCGACCGCTACGAGACCGGCATCGCCCTCCGCGGAACCGAGGTCAAATCCATCCGCGCCGGACAGGCCAATCTCAAGGATTCCTACGGACTCGTGCAGAACGGCGAACTGTTCCTCCTCAACGCCCACATCGGAGTCTATGCCCCAGGCGCGCAGTTCAATCACGAGACCCAGCGCACCCGCAAGCTCCTCGTCCATCGCGCCCAGATCCTCAAACTCCACGCCGCCATTCAGCAAAAGGGACTCACCATCATCCCCACCCGCATGTATTTCAAAGGCGGACGCGTCAAGGTCGAAGTCGCCGTCGCCAAGGGCAAGCAGCTCTGGGACAAACGCGAAACCGAACGCCGCCGCACCGCCGACAAGGAAGCCCGCGACGCCATCGCCCGCAGCCGCAAGTCCTGAGCCGCCCGCCCCGTCGCCCATATCTGAATTAGAAAGAGGTTCGCATGAAGATCGCATCTCTCACGTCCACGCCCTCCACCGTCGCCACCCCGCTGCTCGTTCTCGCCGTCGCCGACGCCGGTGACAAAACTCCCGCCCCCGAACTGCTCTCCTCCGACCCGGCTCTCCTCGCCCTTGCCGCGCCCCTCATCGCCGCCGCCGATCTCACCGGCAAGTTCGCGGAAGCGGTATGGCTGCTAGCCCCAAGCCCCGCTGTTGCCCAGCGCATCCTCTTCCTCGGTGCCGGCAAGCGCGACAAGTTCTGTCTCACCGAGCTCCGCAAGCTCGCCGGAGCCGCCGCCCGCGCCGCCAAAGCGAAAAACATCAAGTCCTTCGCCCTCGTCCTGCCCACCCTCGTCGAAGCCGCAGCAGCCGCCCAGGCCGCCACCGAAGGCATCATCGCCGCCAATTTCGACGTGGACACCTACCGCAGCGACCGCAAGGATCAGCAGCTTACCGAGGCCACCCTGTTCGTCCCAGCCCCAGCCGATGCCCAGGCCGTCGAACTCGCCATCGCCGAGGGCGTCATCCTCGCCGAATCCCAGAACCTCACCCGCACCCTCGCCCTCGAACCCAGCAACCTCATGACTCCCACCATCCTTGCCGAGCGCGCCCGCGCCATGTGCGCCGAAGTCGGCCTCTCCTGCGAAGTTCACGGCCCCGCCAAAATCAAGGAACTCAAAATGGGAGCCTTCTGGAGCGTCTCCCAAGGCTCCGAAGAAGAGCCGCGCTTGGTCGTAATGAGATATGAACCAGGTACCGCTCCCGCCGCCGACGCCCCCGTCCTCGCTTTCGTCGGCAAAGGCATCACCTTCGACACCGGCGGCATCAGCATCAAGCCCGCCGACGGCATGGAGAAAATGAAGTACGACATGTGCGGCGCCGCCACCATGATCGGAGCCATGCGCGCCATTGCCCTGCTCCAGCCCGCCGTCCGCGTCATCGCCATCCTCTGTTGCAGTGAGAACATGCCCGACGGCAAGGCCATCAAGCCCGGCGACGTCGCCTTTGCCATGAACGGCAAGTCCATCGAGATCATCAACACCGACGCCGAAGGCCGCCTCGTCCTCGCCGACGGTCTCTGCTACGCCCGTCAGCTCGGAGCCACCCACCTCATCGACGCCGCCACCCTCACCGGCGCCGTCGTCGTCGCCCTCGGATACCACAACGTCGGCGTCTTCGCCAACCATGACGAGTTCGCCACCGATTTCCTCGCAGCCACCGCCCGCAGCGGAGAAAAAATGTGGCGCATGCCGGTCGATGCCGAATACTTCGACCAGATCCGCTCCGAGATCGCCGACATCAAGAACACCGGCGGCCGCTGGGGCGGAGCCATCACCGCCGCCCTCTTCCTCCAGGAGTTCGTCGACCACACTCCCTGGATTCATCTCGATATCGCCGGCACCGCGTGGCTCGAGGAAAATACCGCCTGGATGCCCAAGGGTCCCAGCGGCGTCGCCGTCCGCTCCCTCGTCGAGTTCGCCCGGCACTTTTCCGGCACTAGCTCAAAATAGGATTCCCAGATGAGATCAGTCGGGGCGTCACCACTTCGCCCCTATTGATTTCTTCGTCCATTCGTTTATGATCTACAGTCACGTCATGAAGTTTCCCCCGGTCGTGGCCGATGAAAACGTTCCAGGAGTGAGTCCTTTGGGAGCTATCAGCTTGACCGCCACCAGCCACAACATGGAAAACAGCAAGGATGCGCACGTCTGCGAGCATTGCAAGAGCAAAGCCGCCTTTCGATCGCACCGCAAGAACTTCCTTGAGTTCCTGCGCACCAAGTTCACCGGAAAAGTTCCCTTCCGCTGCGCCAAGTGCCACCGTCGCTACTGGAAGAGCGTCGATCCGCGCGACATTTAACTCGGAGCCCGCCCCCCAGGGCTCCCGTTCGCATCTCCAGCACAGTGCCAGGCCCAATCCCTACATCACCGCCGGCGCCGGAATCCCCATCACCGCCATCGTCGCCAGCAGCTCCCGCCGCACCACCGCCGCCGTAGCCAGCAGCAGAGACTTCCTGCTCGCGTCCTCCTCCGTCAGGATGTGATGCTTGTGGTAGAAGTTGTTGAACTGCTGCGCCAACTGGAACGCATATTTCGCCATCGCCGCCGGCTCGGTCGTCACAATGCACTGCTCGATCACGCGTGACGTCTGCGCCGCCGCCATCCATAGCGACCACAAGTCGTCGCTCGCCGCAAACGCTCCATCCGCAATCGGCGCATTCAGCGCCTCCTCCGGCGTCATCCCCGCCTTGCGGAAGATGTTCGTCGCCCGCACCACCGCATACTGCACGTACGGCCCCGTCTCGCCCTCAAACGACAGCGCCTCGCGGAAGTCAAACGCAATCACCGACTGCTTGGTAAACTTCAGCATGAAATAGCGCAGCGCCCCAATCGCAATCTGCGTAGCAATCTCGCGCCGCTCCTCGTCCGTCAACTCCGCGTGGCGCGCGTCCACCTCGCTCCTGGCTGCCTCGATCAGTTTGTCCAGCAGGTCGTCGGCCTTCACCCCAAACCCCTTGCGCCCCGAGACCTCGATGTAGCTGCGCGCCTGGTCCTCTTCGCTCACCACGTACCCCAGTTCCATCGCGCAGCGCGGCGTCAGCGCCACCATCTCATAGCTGAAGTGGGTGTAGCGCGCCGCCTCGGCCTCGTGTCCCATCAGCAGGATCGCCTGCTTCACCGTCTCCTGCGGGTCGCTTTGCCGCGCGTCGATCACGTTGTAGATGGCCCCCACCCCGCCAAAGTGCGGCGCTCCCGGCTCTGTGTCCTTCGGGTCGCAGGAGATCCAAACCGCACGCCCATCCGCGTACTCATAAAACTTGCGATACCCGAAATCCAGCCCCAGCAGCCCGAACTTCCACATGTGGTAAGCAATATCCTTGCCCACGTACCCCACCGTTCCGTTCGAGCGCACAATCACTTTGGCGTCCTCGTCCGGCCCCGCGTCCCCCGCCTCGTCTTTCACCGTGCGCAGCCGCGTCATCACCCAGCAGCCCTTGTTCTTGCCTTCCTCTTCAAAGTAAAGAACTCCAGCCGCCTTCAGCAGCTCAAACGCCTTGGCCCAGAAGTGCAGGTGCAGTATGTCGCTCTCCTGCGGCAGAAAGTCGTATTCAATGTCCAGCCGCTGCATCGTCTCCAGATGCCGCCGCAGCACCGCCATCGAGATCATCTGCGCAATCGCCGCCGTCTCGTTGCCGCCCTCCTCCAGCAGATGCAGCGTGTCCCTCCGCGCCTGCAAATTCGCCTTGTCCGCTTCATACCACCGCGAAACTTCCGCATACAAATCCCAGCAGTAATAATCGAATCTGCCTTCGCTTCCCCCGATCAGCGCCTCGATCTCTGCCCGCGACTTCTTCGCCATTCGCTCAAATCCCACCACCACGTCGGCCACCTGCACCCCGGTGTTGTCGATGTAGTTCTGCACGTCCACCTGGTAGCCGGCCGTCCGCAGCAGCCGCACCAGCGTGTCCCCCAGGATCGAGTTCCGCAGATGTCCGATATGCGCCGCCTTGTTCGGATTGATCGACGTATGCTCCACCAGCACCTTGCCCCGCGCTGGCGGGTTCCCCTCACGGTGCCCCATATCTGCCGCAGTTAGCAGATGTGGGATTCCCGCCACCAACCCCGCCACCGCCGTCCTGTCCAACCGCGCGTTGATATACCCCGCTCCCGCCACCTCGAAGCCTGCAAAGCCCACCGGCGGCGTCATCTCAGAAACAATCTCCTCCGCAATCTTGCGCGGAGCCTTGCGCAGCACCCGCGCCAGCTCAAAGGAAACCGGCAGCGCAAACTCGCCCAGCTCGATCTTCGGCGGCTGCTCCACCACAATGTTTGCCACATCCATGTCGTATTTCTGCTTCAGAAAGGCGCGCACGTGCGCCACCAGGCGGTTCTGCAATAAAAGATACACAGGTTTTCCTTGCTCCCAGCGCGGCTCTCAAGCCACGCGAGGATGGTTTAACCTACGATTGTAAGGGATAGCGCCCCCCGCCCCTACCTTTGAAACCTTCGCATCCCCCCGTTTGCCCCAATCCCTCGCGCCTCCTATACTTGGAGTTCTTGTGCCTCTTGCCTTGCGTCGCCCGGGTCTTCCGCTAAGGCTACCCAACCCCGGCCCCGCTTCCAGAATTTTTTTCGCCTGAGAGATACCCATGAGTGAGCAACCCGAAAAGTTCTACATCACCACCCCGATCTACTACGTCAACGCCCGCCCTCACATCGGCCACACCTACACCACCGTGGTCTGTGACGCCATTGCCCGCCGCCACCGCATGTTGGGACACGACACTCTCTTCCTCACCGGCACTGACGAGCATGGCCAGAAGATCGAGCGCTCCGCGGCCGCCGCCGGCAAGACGCCCCAGCAGCTCACCGACGAGGTCAGCGGCGAATTCCGCGCCCTCTGGGACCGTCTCGGCATCACCTACGACAAGTTCATCCGCACCACCAGTCCCGAGCACAAACGCGGCGTCCAGGCCATGTTCACCCTGCTCCAGGAGCGCGGCTTCATCTACAAGGGTGCCTACACCGGACAGTATTGCGTCTTCGACGAGCTCTACGCCGACGACAACACTCCCGGCACCCTCTGCCCCGTCTGCGGACGCGTCACCGAAACCGTCGAGGAGGAGAATTACTTCTTCAAACTCTCCGCCATGGCCGCTCCGCTCCTCAAGCTCTACGAAGAGAATCCCTCCCTCATTTATCCCGACACCCGCCGCAACGAAGTCATCGCCTTCGTCAAGGGCGGCCTCCACGATCTCTCCATCTCCCGCACCACCTTCACCTGGGGAATCCCCGTCCCCGGCGATCCCGCCCACGTCATCTACGTCTGGCTCGACGCCCTCTGCAACTACATTACCGCCGTCGGCTTCGGCTCCCCCGACCCCGCCGACCAGCAGCGTTACCAGCACTACTGGCCCGCCAACGTCCACATGATCGGCAAAGAGATCGTCCGCTTCCACTGCGTTTACTGGCCCGCTTTCCTGCTCGCCGCCGGGCTCCCTCAGCCCAAGCAGATCGTCGCCCACGGCTGGCTGCTCTTCGAAGAGAGCAAGATGTCCAAGTCGCGCGGCAACATCGTGCGCAGCGAGACCATCCTCGAAGTTCTCGGCGCCGACGCCCTGCGTTATTTCCTCTTCCGCGAGATCGTCTTCGGACAGGACGGCTCCTTCTCCTTCGACGCCCTCGTGCAGCGCTTCAACAGCGATCTCGCCAACGGCCTCGGCAATCTCGCCAGCCGCACGCTTTCCATGATCCAGCGCTACTTCGCCGGCGAAGTCCCCTATCCCAGCGCCACCTTCGCCCACACTCCCGCCGAAGCCGCCGTGATCGCCCTCGCCGGCGAAACCATTGCCGCCTACGGCCGACTCTTCGAGTCTTTCCAGTTTTCGCGCGCCCTCGAGACCCTCTGGTCCCTGCTCAGCGCCGTCGATAAATACATTGTCGAAATGCAGCCCTGGGCCGTCGCCGAAAAAGAGGATCGCGACACGCGCACCCGTCTCGCCACCATTCTCTACACCGCTGCCGAAGCCCTGCGCATCATCGCCGTGCTCGCCCACCCCGTCATTCCCGAATCCACCGCCAGGATCTTCACCCAGCTAGGCCTCGGCGACATCGCGCAGACCGATCTCAACGCCTTGCGCTGGGGACAGTTGAACGTAGGCACCCGCCTCGGCCGCATCGAAGCCGTCTTCCCGCGCGCCGACAAGAGCCTCATCGAAAGGATGCAGCAAATGGAAGAAGACCGTAAGCACGCCACCGACCTGGCCGCCGCCACCGACGTAGCCGAGCCCCCCGTGCCCGCGCCCGCCCCCGCGCCCGCCCTCATTACCACCGCCGCGGGCTCCGACGCGCCCTCTGGTGCCGCTGCCGGTGCCCCCAATCAGCTCACAGGTGGCCCACATCCGCCCGTCGTTGGCGAATGTGGGAACCAGGCAGCCGCCCCAATCGCGCCGCCGCCAGCCCCCGCCCCCATCACCATCGACGACTTCCTCAAGGTCGAGCTCCGCGTCGGCACCGTCCTCACCGCCGAAAAAGTCGCCAAGGCCGACAAACTCCTCCGCCTCACCGTTGACATCGGCACCGAAGTCCGCCAGATCGTCGCCGGAATCGCCAAAGCCTACTTACCGGAAACTCTCGTGGGCCGCAAGGTCGTCATCGTCGCCAACCTCGCCCCCCGCAAACTGCGCGGCATCGAGTCGCAAGGCATGATCGTCGCCGCCTCCTTCGGAGAAGAAGGCCAGCCAGCCCTCGCCAGCTTCCTCGAAGACGTCCCCAACGGCGCCCGCCTCAAGTAGAGGAGAAACCTCAGGGTGCCCCTCGATAAGAACGAAGGCGTTGTCAAGGCAAGATTTTCCTGGGCGGTGCGAAAGCACCGCTTGGTTTGCCGCCAGAGCTACAGTTTGAGGACCAAGACTCTGGAAACATAACTCGCTGATCACTACCGGTGGAGCATCACGTTCCCCGAGGCTGACCCGTTAGGCGAGCCTGCTTGCCAGAAGTAGATATTCTGCCGTACCTATCCGGGCAATTCCCCTTGTCTCTACCCCTTAACCTGCGAAACCTTATAATCACCCCATGCTCCTCGACTCCCACGCCCACCTCGACGGCTCCCAGTTCGCCTCCGATCGCGATGCCGTCATCCAGCGCGCCCACGACGCCGGCGTCCGCGCCCTGCTCGCCATCGGCAACGGCGATGGCCCCGACGACATCGCTTGCGCCATCCCCTTCGCCGAGCGCTACCCCTGGATCTACGCTTCCATCGGAGTCCACCCCCACGAGGCGCGCCTGCTCACGCCCGCCCATCTCGAAGCCCTCGAACGCCTCGCCCATCATCCCCGCGTCATCGCCATCGGCGAGATCGGACTCGACTACCACTACGACCATTCCCCGCGTGACGCGCAGCAGCACGTCTTCCGCCAGCAGCTCGACGTAGCCGCCGCCGTCAAGCTCCCCATCCTCATCCACTGCCGCCCCAGCCAAGGCAGCACCAACGCCTGGGACGATCTTCTCGCCATACTCCGCGAACAGTGGGCCCCGACCGGCCTCGGCGGCGTCATGCACTGCTTCACCGGAAACCTCTCGCAGGCCCGCGCCTCGCTCGATCTCGGATTCATCCTCTCCTTCGCCGGAAACCTCACCTACCCCAAGGCCACCGACATTCAAGACGCTGCCGCCATGGTCCCGCTCGACCGCTTCTTCCTCGAAACCGATTGTCCCTACCTCGCGCCCATCCCCTACCGCGGCAAACGCAACGAGCCTGCCCACGTCGCTGAGACCACGCGCTACTTCGCCCAGCTCCGCGCCCTCACCCCGGAAGCCGCCGGCGCCCTCGCCCTCGCCAATTTCCACCGCTTCTTCCATCTCCCCGCCGGGGCGATCTGACGCCAACAAGCCGGGGCGCTTAAGCACTCCCGGCTTGTCGGCGGTAAAGCGGTCCTCTAAGAAGTCAGATAGCAGAACGACTGCGGGGCAACTCCACTGTGCAATACACTGCTGAGTGCCAATGGCTCATCATAGCGGCGCGCATCTCGCACCTTGAACGCGTAGGCCCTCTTACGTCCACGAAAGTATTCATTAAAAAAACTCTTTGAGATGCCCGAAAACTCCGAGGTGAGTGCCCAAAGATCGCAGGGCCTCTCGGAGAGTATTTCTTCCACTTCAAATTCTCCAACTACCTGACCCACCGGCATAGTCGCGTAAATCACTACGGTCGTTACCTCGGGATTCTTGGGGACCGCCTTCCTGAACTCAAACTGCTTTTCCCCAACAAAGATTTTTTCCGCGTACTCTGGCCTAATGGACAATAAGACTTTCATCAATCATTCCTTTTCTGGCGATTTCTAGAAATTGTTCATGCGTGAGCTGCAAGAAACCCCAATAGGCCTCACCGTCGAGCCCGATTTCTTCAATCATTTTCCCGCGTGTTACCCGCTTTTTCAGCGCAATGTTGTACGTGAAGCGAATCACGTGAGAGTATTTCTTTTTCTTCCACAGCTCATCTAGCTCCTCCTCCGTGAAGACGCTGTACGGTCTGCAATAAGCTAAGAACTCTTCGCGCGAGCCAAACGAGTATATCGACCGATACTCTTCCATAACGCAGATCGAAGTCGCTACCGATCTGTAGTGGGCAGGGCCTTGATTATCAGTCGTTCGGTAGATCAGCAGAACATCTCCCCGCCTCAACGTCTCCATGCCTTTCATCGCTGCGAGGTATACCTTGTGAATGCTATTGGCGTGAGAGATGTCCTCTAAAATGTCCGCATCCTCGTTCTTCAGAATTGAGTCAGGGAGCAATCGCGTATGCCAAATTGGATAGAG
>Ga0302320_10005642_pt1 | contig 28003 bp, 20 predicted proteins | sample Bog_T0_3_FD_202130 | JGI IMG/M metagenome (GOLD analysis project Ga0302320, IMG submission 202130) | Peat permafrost microbial communities from Stordalen Mire near Abisko, Sweden - Bog_T0_3 | ecosystem: Environmental > Terrestrial > Soil > Wetlands > Peat | place: Sweden: Abisko, Stordalen Mire...
TTGCCGCAAACACAACCGCCGGCCGCAAAATCATCGTCCTGGCAACCAATCCTATTTGCGTCCCGAGGGTCGGCACCTAACTTCTTGGCTGCCCGCGCGTTCGCTAAGGATTCGGGGGCCCTCAGCAGCGCCTTCATTTCGTCATTGACAAGGCGCGGGAACTTTTGTTAAAGTCAGCCGCATCAATCCCTGACCAACTAACCCCAAACCTCAACTTGTTTTATGAAGAACCTCCAACTGTGTTTATGCCTGCTGCTTGCAATATTGCTCCCGCGCTTTGCCTCCGCCGCGCTCGTCGGGCCTTATACGCCGGACACCAACACCTTGTTCCTCCTGCACCTGGACGAATCGGCGGGCGGTTCCGTCACCACCAACGTCGGCCTCAAGACCGGCAACTTCTATGAGGGTAATTACTCGTCAGATACGGGCGCGACCTCGGGCGTGCCGGTGGTCACCACCATGCTGGGATTCACGGGATATTCCACCAATTCCTCCGCGAATGTCCCCATCCCCATCAGCTTTAATAAATGCGAATCCAACACCACCACCGGCTACTTGCTGGGCTATGACTATAACCGCGATGGAAAGTTTGAGGGGGATGGCGGCGGCGGCACCAGCCTGGATTTTCTGGCGATGACCAACCTCGGCATAGGCATCGGCGGCCAGTCGCCGTTCACGCTGGAAGCCGTGATCAACCCAACCAGCACCGCCGGAAATCAGGAAATCATCTGCACGGACAGCGACGCCGGCAACCGGGGCTTCCAATTTCGGATCAGCAGCGGGACGTTCATGTTTCAATTCATCGCCCCGCCCGCGCAGGCGCTTTCTGCCAACATCCCCACGCTCGCGCAGGATCCGGTAAATGGGTTTGTGTCGAATGCTTGGTATCACGTGGCGTTCACCTACGACGGCACAAACGGCACTCTCTACTGGACCAAATTGAGTCCTGCGATTGGGGCCGCCAACGTGCTGATCCAAGGGGCATTGACGATGGGAACCGCGGATGGCGCGGTGGTGGGGCCCCTCTGCATCGGCAACCGCGGCCGGCCCAACGGAAGTGAAACCTTCCTGGGCGCCATTGACGAGGTGCGCATCAGCAACGTGGCCCGCGCCGCAAATCAGATGCAATTCTATTCCCCGAAAGTGATCATCACCCAAAACCCGGTCAGCCAGAATGTGGATTACAATCAGCCGGTTTCGTTCACCGTGGGCGCCGCCACTTCTGGCAGCTCCCTCGGGTATCAGTGGCTGTTCAACTCCAATGGCGTCGCTGGCGCCACCAATGCCACTTACACCATTCCCAATGTGGCGGCGGCCAACGCCGGTTATTACTATTGTCTGGTGACTAACACGGTTGGCTACGCCAACACCAGTTCGGTGGCGCAGCTGGTGGTGGGGGCGGCGGATTTCCTGAACCATCGTTATAGCTTTACCAACAGCTTCACCAACCTCGCCACCAGCATGGTCTGCACCCCGGACCTCATCAGTGGCGCCACCGGCACCAACTTTGGCGATGCCTTCGAGTCCAACCACTTCCTCACGCTGGATGGCACCGCCGGCACCTACCTGCAGTTGCCCTCCTATATTGTCAATGGGGCAAATCAAACCGCCTTGACGGTCGAGTTCTGGGCCACTTACGGCGTGAACCCAAACAACGTTTACGTGTTCAACTTCGGTTTCACCAACAACCTCGGCGCCGGCGTCGCCCACGCCTATGTTGGTTATTCGCCCCACAACGCGAGTGGACAACAGCTTTTCATCAGCCCCAGCGACCCCGGCTTCGGACAGACGCTGACCGCCGCTGGCACGCTGGACGGCCTGACGGTGCATGTGGACTGCGTCATTGATCCGCCCAATCAAACGATTGCCATCTATACCAACGGCGTGCTGGAATCCAGCACCAACGCGGCGGTGGGCCTGGCCAATATCAATGACTTTTTTTCCTACATTGGGGCCTCGCTCAATGCCGGGGATCCCTATCTGAATGCGAACCTTGAAGAACTGCGGATTTACAATGGGGCGTTGTCTCCCATCTCCATCGCGCAAAGCGATGTTCTCGGCCCCCTCCAGGTGCTGCGGGACGGCCCCGCCGTCTTCGTGACTCAGCCGGTTAGTACTTCCGTGCCGCTGGGACGAACGGCCACCTTCTCGGCGGCGGCCAACGGCTACGCGCCCATCACCTACCAATGGTTCAAAAACGGCGCGCTCATTCCCGGCGCGACCAACACCAGCTTTTCCTTCGTTCCCACTTTGGCCGACATTAACGACAGCTTCCTCTGCTGCGCCACGAACACCATCGGGGTGACCACTTATGTAACGAACAGCACGCCGGCGATCCTGACGGTCTATGTGCCGCCTACGCTCTCCTGGCTGGGCGCGGGAGATGGGGGCCAGGACAATACTTGGAACACCACCTCCCTTGATTGGACCAATGACGCCCTCGGCGGCGGCATTGTCGCCTTTGCCCAAACCAACGCCGTGCTGTTTGATGACCGCAGCGGCGGCGGGGCGGTGGATCTGGAACAAACCATCCTGCCCTTCAACCTGACCGTGAATACCGCGGACGGCTATATGTTCACCTCCTCCGGAGGCCTTGGCTCGCTAGCCGGCCTGGCCTCCCTCACCAAGACCGGGTCCGGCACGCTGAATATTGATGTGTCCAACAGTCTGAGCGGCCCGGTGACGATCGCCAGCGGCGAGTTGCAAGTGGGCAACGACGATTCCTCTGGCTCGCTCGGCAGCAGTCCGGTGACGAACAACGCCACCCTCTCGTTTAACCGCGGCGACACCGCGCTGATTGTGGGCAACGCCATACACGGCCCCGGCACGGTGAGCTTTGATGGCGGTGGCGCCGTGAGCCTCAACGGCAGCAGCGACTACACCGGAAGCACGTACCTCAATGCCGGCATTGTCTATCTCAACAGCAGCACCGGCCTGGGCTCTCCCAGCGCCGGCACGCTGGTGGCCAATGGCGGGCAGCTCTATGCCACCGCCAACGTGGATTGCTCGGAACCGCTCACCTTGAATGGGGCGGGTGACGGCAACGGCGCGCTGCGCAAAGGCGGCGCGGGAGTCACCACGGAATGGGGCCCGATTTTCCTTGGCTCCGCTGCCACCATCGGCGTGGATAGTGGCTCCACGCTGGTGTTGAGCAACGCGGTTTCCGGCGCGGCGGCCTTGACCGCCATCGGCAGCGGGACGCTGGCACTGGACGTGAACAACTCGTTCAACGGCGGCTTCACGCTCAATGGCCCCATCGTGGATGTGGGTGCCGCCGGCGCGCTCGGCAGCGGCCCGGTCACGGTCGGCGGCCCGGGTCACTTGGTGCTCGCCACCGGCCTGAATTTCTCCTATTTTCTGGATGCCACCACGGTTAATCCGGGCTCTGGACAGGGAATCCTGATGGTGGCTGATAATACGAACGGCATCGTCACCACCATCAGCGGTCCGCTCGAGTTTGATGGTTCGCCGTCCAGTGGTGGCGATTTTGTGGGCCCGACCTCGTCCGGTTATTTGAATGTGACCGGCCCGCTCACCAACACGGTCACAGGTGACATCAGTTCGCGCCTTGGTTTGGTGCGGTACTCCGGCGGCGGCAGTTATACGACCTTTACTCTCAACGCCGGAACCGCCTCCCTCGGGGCGAACAACGGGCTTTGCACCAACGCTTCCTTGACCGTGGGATCCTCGGGTGCCGCCATCTTTGATCTAAACGGGTTCAGCCAGGCCTTGGCCGGCTTGACCGACGGCGCAGCGAATGCCGAACTGGTCACCAATAGCGGGGCAACCCTGGGCACTTTGACGCTGAATTTGTCTGCGGCCAACACTTACAGCGGTGTCATCGCCGGCAACTTCGCGCTGGTGGAAAATGGTTCCGGGAGCCTTTATCTAGCCGGAACCAACGCTTACACTGGCAACACCACCCTCAGCGGTGGCACCTTGGAACTGGCACAACCCGGGCTGGCGCCCCAGTCCACCATAACGGTCGCCAGCGGCGCCGTGCTGCAGTTGGATTTTGCCGTGACGAATCAGGTGTTTGCCTTCATCACTAATGGCATCAGCGCGGCCGCTGGCGTTTACGGTGGCGCCAACGCAGCTCCCTACCTGACAGGCTCAGGCTACCTGCTGGTGCTGCCCGGCCCGAGCGCCCCCGCCCACCTGACCAACAGCATCGCCGGCAGCACCCTTTCCCTCAGCTGGCCGGCTGGTATGGGTTGGCGCCTCGTCTGCCAGACCAACAGCCTGTCCATCGGTCTCAATCCTAATCCGGCTGCTTGGACCACGGTGCCCGTCCTCACCGATGGCAGCGCCAGCCTGACCGTGGATCCGTCCCGGCCATCGGTCTTCTACCGGTTGGTTTATCCGTGACGTTCAACGCCCTGGATGGTTGTAGCCGGCCGGTTTCTCCTTCGTTGGAGGAGCCGGCCCGGGCTCCAATGCGAAACCAACTTGAATGGCACTTTGGCGGGAAAATCATATTCGGACGTTCCACATTTGCCATGTAAAGTATCCTCATGAAGAAGCTTTTCTCGTCTGTCCTGGTGGCAATGGCTCTGGCCGCTCCGCTGTTTTTCGAGTGCCAGCTTTTTGGCGGCCCGGCCCTCCAGCCTTACACTGCGGACGCCAACACGCTTTTCCTGTTTCATCTTGATGAGGCCGCCGGCGGCTCGGCCACCACGAACGCCGGACTTTTGGGCGGCCTCGCTTACACAGTCAGTGAAATTGTCCCGACCAGCTCGCCGCCGCTGGTCACCGACGTGCTCGGTGCCTCGGCTTACACCAATTTCGGCAGCGCCGCCACGTTTGGGCCTGGAGAAATGATTGGTTTCGATTATAACAACAACGGCCGCTACGACGGCGACGGAGGCGGAGGGCAGTTGAGCGCGGACAGTTTTCCCCTGAGCGTGTTGAACATGGGCAACGGCGGCCAGACGCCCTGGACGCTGGAGGCCATGATTTGTCCCTCCTCCATCAACCTCTCCAACCAGGAAATCATTTGCACCGACTCGTCGGCCAGCAGTTCCACCAGCCGCGGCTTCCAATTCCGGCTGGATTCCGCAGGCCAGTTGGAACTCAACTTGATTGCCATTAACAACGGGGACCTCAAAACCGCCATTCCTTCCGTCGCGGCCGACCCCGTGAACGGTTTTGTTCCCAACAACTGGTTTCACGTCGCGGCCGTTTACGACGGAAACAATGTCGTGCTCTACTGGACGAAGGTGTTGCCCTCGACGGTCGCGGCCAATCCGATCAGTACCAACGCGGTGCCGGTGGGGTCGTCGTTCGGGGCCGTGCAAGGATCGCTCGGCCTCGGCAACCGCACGCGCAGCCCGGCCATCGAGTATTTTCAGGGCCTGATTGACGAGGTCAGGATCAGCAATGTCGCCCGGGCCGCCAATCAAATGCTTTTTTCGTCCGGTTCGAGCACGCTGTCCGTCTCCGCCACGGCGATTACGCCGGCCAATCCGGTCTATGCCGGCACACCCGTGGTTTTGAGCGCCACGGTCTCGGGTCCGCCGCCCATCAGCTTCGTCTGGCAGGGCGATGGCGGCACTGCCGGTGTCTCCTGGACCAACCTTGTCGGCTCCGCCACCAACACCTACGCGCTCAACACCGCCGGTATTTCGCCCGGAAACTACGAGTACCGGCTCCTGGTTTCGAATACCGGCAATTCAGTCACCAATACGCCCGCAACGCTGAATCTGCGGGCCTCCTCCGGGCCGGTGCTGGTCACTGACACCACTGTCAATCCTGCCGCCGCCTTCGTGGGCGGTCCGGTGTTCCTCTCGGCGAGTTTTTCCGGAACCCAGCCCATTTCCTGGCAATGGTATTTCACGAACAGCGCCGCCGGCACGGTGCTTATTCCCGGCGCCACGAACCTGCCCTATGTGATCTCCCGGGCGCAAACGAACAACCTCGGCGCCTACTTCGTGATTGCTTCCAACCACCCGCCCGGCGTGGGAAGCCGGACCGTCTCCAGCACGCCGGCCACGTTGACGGTGTCGCCGGATTTCAAGGCCGCTTCGGGCCTGTTTTGCGACTTGCTGGATCATCCGGAGGAAACGGTCATTTCCGCCCTTGCACCCAACTTCGGCTGGTTTTATCAGCCTTCGTTTCGGAATGATTTCCAGACCGCCTATCGCGTCATCGTCGCCTCCAGCCAGACACTGGCCAATGCGGGCACGGGCGACCTGTGGGACTCCGGCATCGTGGCCAGTTCCAATTCCATCAACGTGTCCTACGGTGGCGCCGCCTTGCAGCCCGGCGCCAGCTATTACTGGCGGGTGCTGACCAGCAACAGCCTGGGACAAACGAATGCCTTTTCCGCGGTGCAGCAATTCAACACCGCCGGCCAGTTGTTCAACCCGCTCACCGCGGGCGGCCCGGTTTATCAACCGCCCGGCGCCGGTTCCGCCAACTGCTATCCTTTGCGCTATGTCCCGGTTAGCGCGGTGGTGGTTGCCACCAACAGCCTCGGCCACTGGTTTGTTGATTTTGGCAGCGATGCCTTCGGCTATGCCACCCTGCAGTTGGACGGAAATTACGGCGCCGCCACCGTGGGATTCGGCCTCGGCGAACTGGCGGTCAGCAACCTCGTCAATACCGCGCCCGGTGCCACCATCCGTTATTGGTCCGGCAGTTATTCGCTGCAGAACGGCGAGGCCTTGTACACCAACCAGTCGTCCACCGCCGTCGGCGCCATCAGCCCGCCCATCGCCGCTTACGGCCTCGTGTCGCCCTTCCGCTATCTGGAACTTTCCGGTGTCCCCTCCGGCGCCGTGCTGACCACCAACGACGTGACCCAATGGCGCCTGCAAACCGAGTTTGATCCCACCGCCGCCGCGTTCAACAGCTCCAGCGCGGCGCTCAACCAGGTGTGGAACTTGTGCCACTACTCCATGGAGGCTTTGACCTTCGACGGCATCTTTGTGGACGGCGACCGCGAGCGCCTGCCTTACGAGGCGGACAGTTACATCCACCAAATGAGTTCCTACGGCGCGGTCAACGATTTTACCACCGTGCGCTGTACCTTTGAATATCTGACCAACCATTTGACGTGGCCCACCGAATGGCCGATGCATATGATCTTGGTCGCGTGGGCGGATTATGAGCAAACCGGCGATCCCTATTTGATCACCAGATATTATGGCTTCCTCACCAACCAATGCATGCTGTCGGGCCATGGCCTGGCAAACGGACTGGTCTGGAGCTCTCCGGTATCCGGCAACACGGCCTCAGGCGACATCATTGATTGGTATCGCGTTTCCGGCGACGGCATAGGCAACGTGGATGGCTACGTGGCAGCCGGCACGAACGCAGTCATCAACGCGTTTTATTACCGCTGCCTGACCCTCATGACTAACATAGCCCAACTGACGGGGCATCCGGCGGACGCCACCAATTTCGCGGCTCGCGCCAGCACGGTGTATAATAACTATAATAATGTGTTCTGGAACAGCGGTTCCCAATGTTACCTGGATGGCGAGGGTGCGAGCCATTCCTCCGCCGACGCTAATTTTTTCCCGCTGGTCTTTGGGCTGGTGCCGGCCAACAACCAAGCTGCGACCATCAATTACCTGCATTCCCGGATCGCCGCCCTGGGCGCCATGCCCGCCGGAGTGTACGGAGCGCAATATCTCTTGGAAGGTTTGTTCCTGGCCGGAGACGCGGATACCGCCCTTGGATTGATGATCACCAACAACACGCGGAGTTGGATGAACATGATCAATCTCGGTTCCACCATCACTGACGAAGCCTGGAGCACCGCCGACAAAGGAAACGAGGACTGGAATCACGCCTGGGGCTCGGCCCCTGGCAATCTAATCCCGCGGTATGTTCTGGGGCTGCGTCCGCTCGCTGCTGGCTATGGCCAGATTCTCATCCAGCCGCAGTTAGGCCATGCGTTGTCCTTCGTTCAAGGGGTTGTGCCCACCATTCGCGGGCCGGTTTCCATCCAAGTCAGTAATGCGCCGGGACAATTCCGACTTTTGTTGAATATTCCCGGCAACGTCACTGCCACCGTCATGCTCCCCACGCTCGGTGCCACCAACGCATCCGCGCTGGTGGATGGCAACCTGGTTTCCGGCACGGTATCCAACAGCTGGCTCACGGTGACTAATGTGGGCTCCGGTCAGCACGCCGTCTGGCTCTGCACCAACAGCGCCCTGTCGCAGACTGCGCTGTACAACAACTGGGCCGCCGCCTGGTTCGGCACCAATGCTTCTCTCGCTTCCATCGCGGGCACAAACGCTGATCCGGAGGGCGACGGCGTGCCCAACCTTTTGGAATTTGCCGTGGGCGGCAATCCATTGGCCCCCGATGCAACCAATGCGACGCTGAGTGGGCTGCCCTATTCCTCCAGCCAGTTCGCGTTTCAATACCTGCTCCGCAATCCGCCCGGCAGTGTCGCCGCGCAATTTCAAAGTTCCCTCAATTTGTTGAACTGGTCCAATGCCAGTCCCGCCGCCGTGAACGTGCTGCAGAATTCTGGCGCAAACTCACGTTATCAGGCGCTTTTCCCGGTTCTGTCGCTGCCGCATTTTTTCCGGTTATGGTATGGCCTCACGAACTGACCCAAAAATGTGCGAGCCCGCACCTGAGTGCCCATCCTTCACCTTTGTCCCATTCCCCTGTCCCACATTCCTCTGACGGCCGGTTTCAACCCGTTGCCGTTTTTGTGCGCTCTGTGCTTTTTTGCGGCCATTGGACTCTGCTGCTTTTGCCTCTCCCCGGGGGAGAGGGCAGGATGAGGATGCGCTACAATGCGGCGCCGAGATGCCCGGTCTTCAAAAACCGGCGGTGACCCGCCGCCAAAAGCTGGAGGAGAACCGCGGATCCACCCATTGTCGGAACCGGCTCCATTCCGGGTAGCACTCCTGGAACATCCGCGGCGACATGCGGGCGTCCTTGGCCGGATAGATGCGCCCGCCGGCAGCCAGGACAATCAGGTCCAGTTCATCGAACAGAGAGAGCGTCCCGGCGCCTTGATTCGGAAAATCCAGCGCCAAGGTAACCCCGGGACGGGGAAAGGACAGCAGGCCGGGGGATTGGACCGGGCCGAAGGTTTTCATCACGGCCAGGAACGAACCGCGGCCCGAGGCGGCGATGCGGGTGAGAATCCGGCGAATGGCTTGGTGATCTGGCGCGAGCGGCACCACGAATTGGTATTGAAAGAAACCGCGCCGCCCGTAGATCCGGCTCCAGTGGTTGAGCGCATCCAGCGGGTAGAAAAAGGGGTCGTAGTGCAGGGTGGCAGCGGCGGTGCGCCGCCACTGCCGGGCGTAATAAAGCAGATTGAAGGCGCGGATGGTAACGTGGTTGAGCGCCAGCCCGGGAAAATCAAAGGGGACTGTGCGCCGCGGCGGCCCGTGTGGCGCGCAGGTCTGGCGGCCCGGGCCGGCGTGATTCCCCCGCATGAAAATCCCCCGCCCGAGCGAACTGCCGCCGGCCAGGCAGTCCAGCCAGGCCACGGTGTATTCATACTGGCGATCCGAGTCGGCGGAGATGGCGAAAAACTCCTCAAGATTACGGAATTTCACCGATTCCATGTCAATCATGGCATTTTCCACGCGTCGAAGTTTAAACTCAGCCCAAGTAATGAGCCCCGTCAGCCCGAGACCGCCGATCGTGGCCGCAAACCATTCCCGGTTTTGCGCCGGCGAACAAAGCAGCCGCTCGCCGTCGGAACGGAGGAGTTCAAAACGCGTCACGTGGCAGCCAAAGGTTCCAGCGCCATGATGGTTTTTCCCATGGACGTCATTGGCGATCGCGCCGCCAACGGTGACAAATTTTGTGCCGGGTGAGACTGGCAAAAACCATTTGTGCGGCACGATCAATTGCAGGACCTCGTCCAGACTGACGCCCGACTCGCAGCGGATCAATCCGGTTTCCCGGTCAAAATCCAGCACGTGATCGAGCTGCCGGGTGGGGCACAGGACGTTTCCGTCATTGAGGCAGCTATCGCCGTAGCTGCGGCCCAAACCATAGGGCAGGACCGTTTGGCCAGGCGTTTCGGGCAGCGGGTCGGTGCTCCAGAACAAGGAACAGGCCCGTTGCACGGCCTTGGGATAGCGTCCCCAGCTTTCCAGTTGGCCGGACGGTGGCGAGAGTTTCATAGGGGAGCAGCGGCCGCCGCAACCAGCAAGAACAGCAGGCCGACAAACCAGCTTTGCCGGTCAGACAAGGTGAAGACAATGGGATCGTCGTGCAGCAATTTGCGGTGGGCGAGCAGCCAGATGCGGCTCACCCAATACAGCAAGACCGGGCACGCCAGCCAGAGCGCCGCCGGCCGGTGATACAATTGGGCCACCGCGGGATTGTTGATGTAAAAGGCGAGCACCAGCACGGACAGAAAGCCGCAGCCTACCCCCATGCTGCTGATCAGTTCGGCATCGCTGGTCAAATAGCCGCGCCCGCTGACGCCGGCGCCGCGCTCATCCTGCTTTGCCATTTGGAGTTCCGTGAAGCGCTTGACGAACGCCAGGCTAAGGAATAAAAACGATGAAAATGCCAGCAGCCAGTCGGTGACCGGGATTTGCGCCGCAAAGCCGCCGGCAATGACGCGGAGGCTGTAAAGCCCCGCCAATATCAAGACATCGAGGATGGCGATTTGCTTCAGCCGCAGCGAGTACGCAAGCGTCAGCGCGTAATACAGGGTGAAGGCGCCCAGAAAGGAACGAGGCAAATGCGCGGCGATCATAAAACTCCCCAGCAACAACAGCGGGGCGGCCAGCAAACCCAGGCCCAATGGAATGGCGCCCGCGGCAAAGGGCCGGCGGCGCTTCTGGGGATGGCGCCGGTCGGCTTCCAAATCCAGCAGGTCATTCAAGACATAAACGCTTGATGAGCACAGGCAGAATGCCGCCAAAGCGGCCAATAGATGCAGCACTCTGGCCGTGTCGCTCCAAACATGGGCGCCGGCCAGCGAGGTAAACAGGAGCAGGTTTTTGGGCCATTGATAGAGGCGCAGCGCCCTCGCCCAATCGCCAAAACGCGGGCCGGGCTGGAGGATGACTTTTTCGACCCCCGCCCGGGCTTTCGCCGCTTGCACGCAGCGGTTTGAGGCGGTAATGATGATCGTCCTCCTGGCGGCATTCAAAGCTTCGCGGCCGCCCCGGCCGCTGCCGGCATAATCATACTGTTTGGCCCCAAAACGATTTTCCAACCGCGCGGCCATATTTTTTTTGCGGTCGGTTTTCAGCGGCTCATCGCCGCTGATCACGCTGTCAAACAGTCCCGTGGCCGCCATGGCGGCGGCGGTCTTCTGGCAGGCGTCGGTCACCAGCACCAGCTTGCGCCCGCCAGCGCGCTCTTGTTTCAGGAATGACAGGAGTTCATGGTTGGTGGGCAGGGAGTTGAAATCCAATGCCACCCTGGCCGCCAGCTCCCGTTCCAACGCGCATTTTCCACCCAGCAACCAGAGGGGAATCCAACCGGCCGAAAGCGGCCTCTGCTTTAAAAACAGCAAGGTGGTTTCCAGCAGAATGTCCGTCCTGAAAAGCGTTCGATCCGGATTGACGCAAAGCGGGATTTGCACGGTCATCCCGGGAGCATAACCGGCCCTGCCTGGCAGGTCAGCCTTTAATTCCGAGTGGCGTCAGGCATCCCTGCCTGACGTGGAGGGCGGCATCCCTGCCGCCCGGAAAAAAACGCGGGTCGGGTGGGTCACAGAAAAATTCCAACGCGCTTCGGTTTGCACGAGGTCTTCTCCGCCGGGCTGGGCTGCCCGGCTCCACTTGCCTTTCAGACCCGCACTCACGGCGTGGTCGGAACAAATTTTTTTCCAAACTGGGAGCAGATCATTTGCGCCACGTAACGTCCCGCCATCGCCGCGGATGGCAAGCCGCCGCCCGCGACCACCCAGTGTCCGGCCATGTAAAAATTCTTCAATCGCGGCAGGGTGAAATGAATCCGCCGGCCCAGAATGCGCGGCGTCGGCAGCCAGCCTTCGTAGCTGCCCTGCCAGTTGCCGGTGTAACGCATGAAGGTGGCGGGCGTGGCAATGTCGGAACGCTCGATTTGCGGCGTCAAACCGGGAAACCGTTGTTCCAGCGCGGCGATGACTTCCTGCACCAGCCGCCGTTTCTCAGCCCGGTAGCGCTGCACCTCGTCTTTCTTCAAGCCCATCCAGTGCTCGTGGCGGGTTGGCATGCGGACGGTCATCACGGTGGTCCCCTCCGGGCAAAGACCCGATGCCGCGCCGAACAACTCCACTTCCAAGCGCTCATGCCGTGTCTGGTCATCCACACATAGCGGCTGGCGCAGGGGCAGATTGAGCGTGTGCGGGGCCCCGGGGAATACCATCTTCACACCCAGCGAAATTTGCAGGATGGCCGGGAACGTCTGGCAATGATCGTAGAGAAACCGGACTTTTCGGTCCGCAAACTTTCCCTCCAGCATTTTGAAAATGGTCGTGTGGCCATCGGCGCAAGAAACCACCGTCCGCGCCGGCACGAAAGCCCCGCTGGCGCAATGCACTCCCCGGGCCTGGTTTTGTTCCACCTTCACCGAAGTCACGCAGGTGTTCAGCCGCAGCGAGCCGCCCAGCCGCCGGTAGCGATCCGCTATGGCCATGGCAAAGTCCCACGAGCCGCCGGCCACGAAGCCAGTGTTGTTCCGCGTGCGAAACGCCAGCAGCATCACCAGCACCAGCGCCGACATGTCTTCGTTCCCCACAATGAGCTGCAGCGCCTCGCGCAGGGGTTTGTTTTTGTAGCGGGCGACGTAGCGGGTGATGGGCAGGTTTTTGTAGCGCATCACGGCGGGCACCATGAACAAATAGCGCAGGCCGAGCCTGGTTTTCTCCAGCAGGTTCATCAGTTCGATCGGCTTTTCCAGCGGCGGCTCCAGCGGCGCGCACCGGCGGGCATCCCGCGCCAATTGGTCAATCAGCGCGCTGTCTTCCGGAGCCAGCCGTTTGAATTCGCGCGCCAGCCGGTCCAAATCCGTGGGCACGCCGAGCGAGCTTCCATCCGCCCATTCAATACGCAGCATTTCGTCGTGGATGAATACCTGCCGTCCGGCGATGGCGCCCAGCTCCGTCCAGACCTGATGAAAAGCCGACGGCGGCTGCGCCCCCATGAGCCAGCGCAGGCACCCGTCAAAGACATAAGGCCCGCGGTGCCAGGCCGTGCATAATCCGCCCGGCAATCCGCCCGCCTCCAGAATTTCTGTCTGGATACCGTTCATTTGCAGGTAACACCCGCAAGACAGCCCGGCCACGCCGGCGCCAATGATAATGACTTTGCCGCCGTTGGGGCTGGTCAACGCCGCCGGTGGCTTCGGGATTTTTCCTTCCACGGACGGGACGCTGGGTTGCGGTTGAATAGTGGTTGGTCCCGCCATGAGTTTGATTCAAATCCACGGATTGACCACTTTGCAGCCCAAGCGCTCGAACGGCACGGTATCACGAGTGACGATGTGATGGCCGCGCGCCCGGGTAATTGCAGCGATAAACGAATCGCCTAGCGGAAGCGTCCCGTTCGCTTGCGCAGTTAATTCGCCCCATATCGCCGCCGCCCGGGCGTCGAAATTCAGAACGCGATATTTCCGTGGCTGATCGGTGGCGAATCGTTTGATGCTGTCGTAATCGGCGTGATTTGGCGGCAGACAATGAAAGCCATGCCACACTTCGGCCAGCGTGATGGTGATGACCAATAGATGAGCCGCGTCCCGAGCATATAGCCAATTGAGCAATCCAAGATTGGGCTGTGGTTTTCTCGTTTCGCTGACGGCATTCGTGTCCAGCACGAAGTTCAAAATCGGAAGGGTTTGACCAAATCAGCCGGCATCCGGGGCGGCTCCCAATCCGTCGTTCCGCGGACGGAGTCATGCCAAGCGTTGAGTTGCTTCGTCGAAAGGCGGGTGGAAGGTGTGCGGCGTGCGGTAGGGGACGGCGACCGTGTTCGATGGTGGCGCTCCGCCAGCCAGCCCAACAATTCCTTGGCTTGGCGTGCCGACAACTTTCTAACCTTTCTCAGCGCAATTTCAACCGTGCTCATACGGTTCACGTTAGTCCTGAAATCATCGCGGGGCAAGCGGGATTTGGCCAACGCCGCCGCGGCGTTTGGGCTGCCAGGTTCGAGCTTGGGGCGGGCGAAGAAGTTCAGGCTATGGGGTATGTTGCCGTGGAAATTCAAACGGACGATTGCGAAATGCAAAAATTCTCTCAGAAGAGCTAATGCACAAAGCGCGCCCCAATCGCCTGCTGGTTGGAACCCACCATGCTGACGCTGGCCGCGGCAAAACGCCCGCCAGCCACGGCGTCGCAAGCCGCCACACATTGCCAGGCGCCGACGGCCATCATGCCTTCACCCAAAATGCGCTTCGGGCTGATGCGCGCGCCGGTCCAATCGCTCCACGCGGCAACTTCTATTGCGTCCGTGCGCGGACTGTTGCCGATGCCGTCGGCGAGCAGTTCGCCGGGGAGCTGCGGGCCGAGTTGCCGCCGCATGGCTTGAGCGGCCTCCGCCCGGCTCAACCGCGCGCTGAACGTATGCGCGTCCGTGATGGCCGCCAATTCGACGCCGGCGGACAACTCGTGATCGCGGCACAAACACAACGCGCCCGCGCCGGCGGCGACAATGGCCGTCCGATCCAGCTGCCGGAGCGCATCCGCGGTGATCCAGTTGGTTTCCTCCGGCCCGATGACCAGGCACGCGTCCACGCGGTCTTCGCACAGCCATTCGGCGCCGAGCGCGACGCCCTGCAAGAAGGCGGAGGGATCGCCGACCAGGGAACAGGCCAGCACGACATTTTCCAGCAGCGCCGCGACATGACTCGCCGGCGCGGCATAAACCGTTTCGGGAAAAACGAGCGGACTGGCGGTGGCGGGATCTTTCAAAGTCTCATCGTAAAAGCGGCAGGAGTATTGCACACAGCCGGATTGCAAACAGGCGACGACGCCCAGCCGAAAATTCTTCGCGGCGGCGTTCGCCCGCAGTCTGCCCACCGCTTCCAAGGCGGCGGCGGCGGCGTAATGCGTGATGGGGCTGCTGCGGCGCAGGCGCGGGTGCGCCAGAAATTCCGGTCGCGTGGCCGGGTTCGGCACCAAGCGGGCCGGCAGCGGCGGGTCCCAGCCGGGCCGGGCCAGGGATTGCACCGGCAGCGGTTCGCCCTGATCCAAGGCCTGCCGCAAAGCCGCCACGTTCCAGCCTGCGGGCGAGACGGCGCCCAGGCCTGCGACAAAAATCCGGCTCACGCCCACCTCCGAAAAATCAAGGCCGCATTCACGCCGCCGAAACCAAAGGAATTGGACAGGGCCAGGCGCAGGGCCGCGTCTTGCGGCTGTTGCACGATGGGAAATTTGCAGGCCGGATCCGGGGTTTCAAAAATCAATTGCGGGGGCAGCCATTGCTCGCGCAGGGCCATGAGGCAGACCACGGCTTCCACCGCGCCCGCGCCGCCGAGCAGATGGCCGATGCTGGCCTTCGTGGAGCTGACCGGCAGCGTGGCGGCGCGGCCGCCAGCCCACTCGCTGATCGCGAGCGCCTCGGAACCATCGTTGAGCACGGTGCCCGTGCCATGGGCGTTCACGTAGTCAATCTCGTCCGGCGTCACCCCGGCCCCGATGCACGCCTGCCGCATTACGGCCAGGGTGGTGCTGCCCTGCGGATGCGGCTGGGTGAGATGATGCCGGTCAATCCCCGAGCCATAGCCAATCAGCTCGCCTAGGATTTCCGCGCCGCGCCGGCGGGCGCTCGCGAGGGTTTCCAAGGCGATGACCGCCGCGCCTTCACCCAGCGCCAGCCCGTCGCGTTGCGCGTCAAACGGTCGGCACACCGTCGGCGAAAGTGCCTGCAAGGAATCGAAGCCGGAGAAGACCAGCTGGCCCAGCGCGTCATACCCCCCGGCCAAAACGCGTTCGGTCTGGCCGCCGCGAATCAAATTCCACCCGTGGCCGACGGCGTTGGCCCCGGAGGCGCAGGCGTTGGAAACTATGGTGATTGGCCCGCTGCAACCGAGGGCGTCGAAAACCATCCGCGCCTGGACTTGCGGTTGATAGAAAACCGCGCGGGTGGCCTGCTGCCGATGGCGCGAGGGTTGACCCACGGCCTGCCGGTAATAGGCTTCACCCAGGGCCATGCCGCCCGCCGTGGTGCCGAGCACCAGCGGCAGATTCTCAGCGCTGGCATCGGTGGTTTGCCAGCCGGATTGCAGCCAGGCCTCCTGCGCCGCAAGCACCAGCATTTTTCCAGCGCGATCCAGGCGGTCAAGCTGGCGGCCATCCAGCTTGGTGGCCGGAAACGAACTCGTATCCGACCCCTGCGCGGCCAGCTCCGGCACGTCCACTTCCGCCGCCACTTTCACGCGCTGGCGGCTCACATCGAACAGCGACACCGGGCGGAAAGCTCGCCGACCCGAGCGAAAACCCTCTGCGTTCGGTTTCCAGCCCCGGCCCAAGGCGGTGATCACGCCGGCGCCGGTGATGACCACTCGCGGAGGTGCGGCAACGGAGTCTGTCGGCGGAAAAAGCATTAATTAATGTCAGGGCGAAAGAAACGCGAACGCGGGCAGGTTGCGCAAGACGCCAAACACAGCCATCACCACCAGCAGCGGCAGCAGCCAGCGGGGCGGAAAGAACTCGCCGTTGCGCCGTCCGCGCAGCCGGTTGAGCGCGAACCAGCCGCCGCGCAGCCCCGTGCCCGCCAGGCCGGCGACCAGCAGCACATTGTCGCGGAGCGCCGCAGCCAGATTGCCGTGCAGCAGGGCGTACAGCGCCCGCGTTCCGCCGCAGCCAGGGCAGTTCAACCCCGTCAGCCGGTGAAACTGGCAGACCGGATAAAAGCTGTGCGCCGACGGATTGAAAAAATACACGATCGCCGCGACTCCCGCCGCCGTCAAACCCAAGACCACCGCCACAAAGCAGGCGGTGGACGGTGAAATCTTTGGCGGCGCGGAGTTCATGGAACTTCAAGCGACCAAGCGCCGCGTGAGGGCGCGCGGCCTGCCAGCGGAAATATGCGCGCCCGTAGGCCGCGTGCCCTCGCGCGGCGGACGGTGGCGCGAAATTTCCGGTCTTGCAGGTTGATCCCCGCCGGGGGATCAAGCGTCATTTCGGATTTCGGATTTCGCGTTTCTTTCAGCATTCGGATTTCGGATTTAAAACTGTCCCGTTTGCCAGGTGAACGTGCCGGGATTCAACGCCAGTTGCAACAGGATCGCAGCAAGGCCGAAGAACAGGTTTGCCGCGGAAAGCACCAGGCCCAGAATGGCAAACAATCGCCCCTCCTGCGGCTGGGGTTGCGCGTGGAGTTGCACCAGCGCGATGATGGAAAAAATCAGGCCCAGCAGGTTGAGGGGCAGGCAGCAGCAGCACACCCACGAGAGCAGCCCGCAGATCAGTCCGGCCAGGGCAAAACCATTGGTTCCGCGCGCCGATGCCACGCTTGGCGCGGCCGTGATCGGGGCCGGCGGCGGGGCGGCAAACCCCGCGGCGAGCTCCGGCAGCAAGCCCAGATAGGTCCATTCAGTCGCGCCCTCCAAGTAAACCGGCGTGCGGCTATCCGCCCGGCCTTGAGCCAGCCATTGCCGGATTTGTTCCAGTTCGATGGGGCCGTACATTTTGCCGTCCGCGCCAACAATCCGATATTTCATATCATTCCATTTCTTTCCTCTCATTCCTCAGCGACGCCGGGCATCTGACCGCTATTCGCGCAGACCCCGCGCCTGGCCGCGGCAATGAACTCTAGCATCACCTTCGCGCCGGGGCTGGAAAAACTTTCCCGCGCGGCGGCCACGGCCTCGCTGAGGCTCTGGCGACCGCGAAACAGCGCGTGATACAGCTTTTTCAGTTCCAGCCGCGCTTCCGGTGAGAATCCCGCGCGCCGCAGGCCGACGGTGTTCAAGCCGCAGAGGCGATTGACGGCGTGCGCGACGGTATAGGGCGGCAGATCCTTGCTGAGGACCGAGCCGCCCTGCATGATGGCCAGCGTGCCGACCCGGCAAAATTGGTGCACCAGGCAGCTAGCGGAGATGAAAGCGCGGTCATAAACGGTCGCATGGCCGCCCAGCATCGCGGCATTGGCCATGATGACGTGGCTGCCGAGCACGCAGTTGTGCGCAATGTGCGCGCCGGCCATGATGAAGTTATTCGACCCAACCACCGTGGCGCCCTCCAAGGTCGTCGAGCGGTTGACCGTGACGTGTTCCCGAAAAACATTGTGATCGCCGATGCTCAGGCGGGTCGGCTCGCCCTGGTATTTCAAATCCTGCGGGGCGTCGCCGATGACGCAACCCGCATGGAAGCGGTTGCCCACGCCAATCCGGGTCTGGCCCGTCAGATAGACGTGCGGACCCACCACGCAGTCCGCACCCAGTTCCACGCCGGCATCAATCACCGCATACGGACCCACGTGAACGGAGGCGTCCAGCTTGGCGTCCGGATGAATGATGGCGGTCGGGTGATTCATTTAAATCGCCTATTCAGCTCAGACGCCGATGGGATGCCACGCGGTCTTGAATTCGACGGTGTCGAGGATCCAGTACGGGTCCTCCCCCTTGGCCGTGAACCAATCCGCAATGGCAAGCGAGCGCTTCGCATAACGCTTCAAATTGATCGCCGTGCCGGCTTGCAGACGGGGGCCCAATTCCGCGTCCCCCGCGCCGTCCACCAGCGCGTTCACGTCCAGGTGCGAGGCGATGTGCGGCGCGAGTTCGGCGCGCCGGCCCGTAAGCAGGTTCACCACGCCGCCGGGCAAATCGCTCGTGGCCAGGATTTCCGCGAACGTGGCGGCCGGCAGCGGATATTTCTCCGAGGCAACCACCACCGCCGTGTTGCCGCTCAAAATCACCGGCCCCAGCAGGGATACCAGCGCCAGCAGCGGCGGTTCGTCTGGCGCCAGAACGGCCACCACCCCGGTCGGTTCGGGAGTGGTGAAATCGAAGTGCGACGTGGCCACGGGATTCACGCTGCCGAAAACCTGCTGATATTTGTCCGTCCAGCCCGCGAAATGCACCAGCCGGTCAATCGTCAGGCTGACTTCACGTTTCGCCCCGGCAGCGGACACGTTGGTGGAACGCGCGATTTCGGCGACCAACTCACCTGCCCGGTTTTGCAGCATTTCCGCCGCGCGATAAAGAATCTGCCCGCGATTATAGGCGGAGGCCCTGCTCCAGCCTTCCAGCGCCACGCGCGCGGCGACCACGGCCTCGCGGTAATCCTTGCGCGAGGCGTGGGCAACATTATCGAGCGGCTCGCCCTGGGCCGATTTGGCGGCCAGGCAGCGCCCGCTCTCGCTGCGCGGAAATTTTCCGCCAATGAAGAGCTTGTAAGTTTTCTTGATGTCGAGGCGCGTGCTCATATCAGGCTATGGTTTTATGCTTGGCATTTCCCGGATACCGGCGGCCATCATCGGTGAAAACCCCGGAAAAGGCAACCGCGCGATGCGAACCGGCGGGATGCGGATCTGAAGGAGTCGGATCGCCCGGACGTTTTGCTGCAACTCTGGCTTGAGGCAAATCATTCGCGGTCTTTGCCCAGAGCGCCAAAGGCGCTTTTGACAATCGCCCGCGGCTTCAACTGCGGGTTCAAGACACACGAACGCGCTCCGTCCCAGATGGACGTTTGAATTTCGCTTTATCGCATGCTGTTGATCGTTTCGGTTCGAATAATTTCAGCCGCCCCCACAAAAGCAGCGCCCTCAAAAAACCTCAAATAAGGCACCGAATAAGCTTGACTCTCAACATCTGCCGCCTTTAAGTGACAGGCACAACGCATGAAAGAATTGGGAACATGTGGTGTTTGGCTTCCAACCGCGCAACCGCGCAACCGCGCAACCGCGCAACCGCGCAACCGCGCAACCGCGCAACCGCGCAACCGCGCAACCGCGCAACCGCGCAAAGAGCGGAAACAATGCCCGTCTCCCTGAGCCGGTCGATTGGCGCGCGGCGTTGACGCGGCTTCCAGCTCCAATGATTCAAGAGCTTTGTGCGTCGAAGCGGCAGGAATGCCGCGCGCCGGTTCAAGGGAATTCCGCCCCTGAACCTTGTGGCAGCCGCGCCTTCACGCTCATTGAAATGCTGGTGGTCATCGCCATCATTGGCATTCTGGCAGCCATGCTGTTGCCCGTGCTGGCTGTTTCCAAGCAAAAGGGGCAGGCTGCCGGTTGTGTTTCCAATCTGCGCCAGATCGGCCTGGCCATGACGCTGTATGCCGATGATTTTCACGGACTGTTTCCCGAATCAGGCGGCGCCATTTTATGGAATCAAACCGACCCGGAAACGCTGAAGAGCAGTTGGCTGCAGCAGTTGGTGTTTTATGCGCGTAACACCAACCTCTATCGGTGCCAGTCCGATTTCCAGGGGCAGTTTAGCTACTTCAATGGAGCGCGCGCCGCATATGTGGCAGAAACCAATTTTGCCTCGGTGGATACAAAGCAGGTCCAGTTTGCGGCGGCGCAGGTCTTGTCCGGCGACACGCTTTGGACCGAGGCCAACCTGACTGACGCCGACAAGGACGATTATTCCATCAATTGTGTCGGCGGTCCGGCCAATGGCAGTCCCTGGGTGGGCTGGCAGCGGCACGGTGTGGGGCAGAATCTGTTGTTCACCGATAGCCACGTGAAATGGTTCAAGGGCTACGACGGAAGCGCAATGACATTCCGCTATGAGTCAATGCACGGCTGGCAGTAATTCCCACCAGCCTACCCAATGGAAACACAAACAAAAGCGAATTTGCTGAGCGTATTGTCCGGCATTCTGCTGGCCGGAAGCTTGGTGTTGTGGAGCGTCGTCCGTCAGACGCCGCATCTGGAAAAGATGGCGGCGGAGTTGGGATCCATTCCGCATTATCTGATTGGCATTTACCCGAACCATTCCGGCTCCAGTTTTCTCTATTTTGAGGAAACGGAACACGGTTTGGGCGCTTTTCTGGGAGCGACCGCCACGGGAAAGAGCCGATTGCTATACGAAGAACCCGAGCAGGGGTACCATAATCGTTTCCGCCTGCTGGACTGGTCGGCCGACGACAGCGTTCTAATCTACGCCACCATGTCAAATCCGGGTGTTCCCGACGGCGCCGGGGCGATCCACGTGTGCAATGGGGTCACCGGGGAAGCGGTGACCAATTTTCCGGCGGATGCCTACGCGGGCGATTCCCAATTCGCCTGGCTTTCGCCAAGTTCATTTATTTATTCCACCTACACCCACCGCTCTTGGCTGGCCTATGCGCAACAGCCTGATGGCACTTGGGCGCAAACGCAAACCTTGAAGCGATTTGGGCCCGGCAAGCTGCCCCAAGTCGCAGGGACTTCGCCGCATTCAGTGGCGTGGCTTCAGGGCCAGACGTTATGGACGTACGATTTTGTCACCGGGGAGATGGGGAAAATCTGGGAGGCCACGAACAAGTTGACCGGGCTTAGTTATTCCGCAAAAACGGGAAACTATCAGCTGACCTGCCAGGACGATGCCGGGCCGTTCCTCGTGGAGTTCCGGCCGCCGAGGCTTGGGGAAGAAACCGGCACCATGGTCAATTTGGTGCGCCCGCCGCCGGAAAAGCCCAGCGTGATTGTGGATGCCAACCACGGGCGCCCCATGGTCAAAATTAAAGCCACCCCCGGCGCGGAAGCAACGACCTTGGTCTGGGACGGGATGCTGCAGTACTACAATCTCGGCGGAAACAGTCTGTTTTTCACCGGAAACCGATCGGACGGCCTGCCGGGCGTCTGGCAATTCGACCTCCCTTCGCAAACGGTGCGTCAAATTAGCTCCGCGCGAAAGACACCATTCCAGAATGCCAAAACCAGCCACGCAACCACAGGCGTCTTTACGAACAGGGACGGCCGGGTGATGAGCTATCACCTGTGGCCGCCGGTAACCGGGGGACAGGGCAGGAAGCACCCGATCGTCATTGGAGAGGGAATTGACGACTGGCAGCAATATCCGGAACTGGCTGCGAACTCCGGCTGGTTTTACGCACAGGCCGACCTGACCGGCTGGAATATCAGCAAATTTCCGGATGATGTGGCGTGCTTGTGCAACTGGCTGTCCCAGAACCCCGAGGTTGACACGAACAAAGTCGTTTTTATCGCGTTTTGCGCGCAGACCGTCACCGTTCCGCGTTTGGTGCAAGACCATCCCGCCCTCGCTCGCGGTCTGGTCTTAAGCTATCCCTTCGGTATTACTCCCTCCACCCGCTGGAACGTGAGCCATGTTTTGATTTTAGGGGGAATCGGCGACAGCGCTTCGCCCACCGAGGAAGTTTTGAATATGCACGATGCGGCTTGGAATGCCGGAATTGATACGAGCCTTTTGATGCTGGACGGCGTCCAACACATCAGCAGGTCCGCCGGCGCGGAAAGGGAGCAGGGCAGGCAGTTCGCCCGTTTTTTGAGCCAAAACAAATAATCAAGGAATGAAAAACGCGACTTTATCCGACCACTCCCAAAGCAACGATGCGTTTTCTGATTTGTACCTGCTTTCGGCCAGCGCCCTGTTGCTGGCATTTGCCTTGGTCCTTGGCTGGTACAATCTCGCCACTTTGAACCTGACGCCTCCGCACGACCCGCTGACGGGACTCAGCGTGCGAGTATTGTTTTGGATCGTGGCTGGGCTTTTTCTGGCTGCTGCTGCGATTTGCCTCGTTGCCCGTTCACACTCCATTCGCATTTTGTTGGTGGTGTGGCTGGCGGCAAATTTCGAAGGTTATCAGATTGGATTGCTTTTTACAGGCAGCCACGCCCTGCGCTCGTATAGTGGCTCCTTTTCCTCGATCTATGGCCTGCCGCGGCCGGTGCTTGAACTGTTGGTTCAAGGCGGTTTCCTTTATCTTTTCACGGGCGGCCTTTGGCTCAGGTTGTGGACTCGGTTTAAACCAAGACGTTTGCTGAACCAAAAGGCTGCCAGTGAATTACTGAAAACCGTGTGCCCGGCTTGCGGCGGACATATCGAATTTGCCGCGCAAAACCTCGGTCAGGAAATTCCCTGCCCGCATTGTCAGAAAACCATTACCCTGCACAAACCCGACCTGCTGAAAATGGCCTGCTTTTTTTGCCACGGACACATTGAATTTCCCACTCACGCCATTGGGACAAAAATGGCCTGCCCGCACTGCAACATGGACATCACCTTGAAGGAACCTGCATGAACTACAAACTCAAGCAAATCCAGAACTGGCCCGAACTTGCACGACAGGCAAACTGGTCAGTCACGGCGCTCGCGAAAAAATGCGGAGTCTCAATTCGCGGACTGGAATTGTATTTTCACAAAACGCGGGGCATAACTCCAAAAGCATGGCTCGCTGAAAAACGTCAAAAGCAGGCGACGGAACTTTTGGGCCAAGGCATTGCAGTCAAGGAAGTTGCGGCGGAACTTGGATATAAGCACGCGCATCATTTTTCCAGAGCATTCAAGAGACTATCCGGCTGTTATCCGACGCAATTAACCACTTCATGCCGTAAACTTCGGGTTTTGGTATGAACTTTTCGCGTTTTGGTAGGTCTTTGCCATTGCAACCATCCCGAAATGTGATTAAATTTAATAAAAATTATGCGTCTACGGCAGTTCCAAAGGGTATGCGCCGGTCTATCTTTTTCGTGCAGATGGCGTTGTATTGCCGTGTTGTGGACATTTATCGCATTGATTGCCTTTCCAGACACGCTGACAAACGTGCCGGGTGACCCGGTCGACTTGTTTAGAAATGCAATCAGTTCCCCACCGGATGTTGAAAGTTTTATTGCGGGTGAGCGTTGTCTGATCAAGCCTGAACAATTACCCAATGGACTACCTGCGGATCAAAAGGAATCGATTCTCGCGGCCATGCAAATGTGGCAGTATTATCAAGGATCCAGAGCCGGCTCAAATTATTTTCTGCGTGCGATTGAAAGCGCCAACTCGCCAGATACCGTGGCAAAAAGTGGATTGATTGCCGGGCGCGCCGGGGATAAGGCATATCAGTTTAGCTTAAACTCCATTTCGTATGCAAAGGGCACAAATGCGACGACGGCAAACGTAAACAACCTGTTTTTTCTGGTTCGCCAATTCCTAAACATGGGCCTGGCCGAAATAGAACCAGAGAGCGTGGTTTGGAGCGGCAATCAGTTTCGCGCCTTGAATTATGATCGTGTCCCGCGGTATGGCAGGCTGGAACTCTCAAATGGTTTGCCATCCAGGCTTCTGATCAGCATTCAAAAGGAATCACCTCCCATCAAGATCGTTGAATACACGTACCCAGGCCAATCGACATTTCCCGGCGGGTATCCTTCCGCTATCAGAATTTCAGGTGGAGACGGTCCTTCGGTTGAGATTATTGTTCAGTCCGTTCAAATTGCGGCCCAGCGGCTCGCGGAAGATTTTTTCAGCGAGGCAAAATTCAAGGGAACGAACATAACCCATGTGAACATTTTCAGCAACAATGTGACCCTGGTTTCGGACAAGCAGGGGAAAATGATCAAGCTACCTAAAAACCTGGTGAAGGGTGAAGCATACCCGCAATTGCACTCTGATTTCGAAAAGCGCCTGATTGTATTTGGCATGTTTGCCGTTACCTCGGTGGGCCCACTTTTTATCTTTGGCTGGTGGAAAACTAAAAACAACAAACAACAAAACAACGACAAATAAGGAATTATGAAAATACTGAGATCAAAAGTTATGACAGCATCCGTCATTCTATTAGCACTGATATCATATGCTTATGCCATGGAAGGCACGGATTGCAATACGGTCATATCTCCTCCGTGCATGGCGGCAAGCTTTACTGGAACAGGAAACCCGGACTGTGTCAGCGGGACAGGTGTGTATGTCACCGCCGGCAACAATGTCGACCAATGCGTGACAGCTTTTGGCTTTCTGGGTTCCAATGGCTGTACGACACCAACGGTGACATGGTGTGTATACACAACTTATATTATTTTCTGCAATGGGACACAGTCTACTCCCACGATTGTTGATGCTCATACAACATTTAATGAAACTACGGGACCGTGCCAATAAGATAAAATAGAGCTTAAAATCGAGATTTACTTGCGCGGCAAGAGCGCACAGGCGTTGATACTGCCAATGGTGCCTTTATTTGAGCGCATCTTTGGAACTGGCCTCCATGAATACAAAATATTCATTCAAAAACGAGCCAAGCAGGAACCGGTCTGATCAAGTGTTAGACTTGTTCGTTTTTTCAGCCGGTGTACTAATATTTTGTACGGCGCTGGGAAAACTTGTCAGCAGCACCGGCACCGCAAAGGTCCTGCAATTACAAGACCCTGTTTTCCTGGTCTCATTCAGGACCATATTTTGCGTTGTGGGAGGGATTGAACTGGTGGTGGTCGGCGCCTGCTGTTTTGTGAAAAGCCGATTTTTGCAGGTCAGCCTGATTGCTTGGCTAGTGACAAGTTTTTTGATTTATAGATTCGGGGTTTTGTGGCTTGGATATCAAAAACCCTGCCCATGCTTGGGAAGCCTGACGAGTGCGCTTCATCTCTCTTCACAAACGGCGGAATCGGTATTAATTAAAGTGCTGGGTTATCTCGCCATTGGCAGCTACGCGGCCTTATTCTGGCTCTGGCACCAGCGCAAGATGTCAGTGTCATCGATGCCGCCAAAGTGAAATGAACTGGCCCAATGGCGCCCAGGCCACTGTGGTTTTATTGGCGGCTTCTTTCTGTCTTTGTGAACGCGCGTTGTCGCGCCATTGCGAATTCTTTCGCGGTCTTGAGGTAGCAATCGCATTGCTTCAATGGTTGCCATTGGCCTGTCTGGCGGTATGGTACGGCACATTCATGCTTCGCACTTGGAGGTTGAATTGTTTGCTGGTGATTGGCCTGTTGTTGACGGCGTTTCGGGCTTGTTTCGCCGGCGATGCGGTGGAGCCGTCAACGGATTTCTACATCCTTTTGGCCGGGGCAACCCTTGGCAGGGGCGCAAAAGTTCTCTTGAACAATGAGGATTCAAATCAGTGCAACAACTGTCGGGAGCAAACACGGGCTTCGCAAGCGGATTTCAGAAAGTTTCTGATTGGCTTGATCGGAGTGCTCGCTTTGTCGTCATGGTGGCATTGGAATGACGCAGACAGTTTCTATCGAGGGCCGCGTTGGACGGGATTTTGGAATGACCCGAACGTTTATGGGATGTTGATGGCGGCGGGATTGGTGCTCGCGATAGGACTGCTTGCCCAGAGTGGGCGGGGAAAATTGGGCCGGCGGAGATTTCTGCCGATCCTGCTTGTGGTTTTAGCGGGGATGATGGGGTTGGGGTTGGTGTGCAGTTACAGTCGAGGGGCGTGGTTGGGAACGACGGTAGGGTTGCTTTATCTGGCAAGAGCTTATCGAAAATTCAAATGGCGGTATGTGCTACCGGGCATAGCAGTTTTGGCGGCGGCGGCTTTCTTTTTCTGGAGCGCTACGCCAGACAATGCGCCGTGGTATGTCAAGCGTATGGACTTTGGCCGGCCCTCGGCGCAACACCGGGTTGCGGCGTGGCGCGGGGCGCTGGAAATGATGCGGGATCATCCTTTCGGCGTGGGGTGGAACCGGGCGGAGGAGATTTACAGAAATAATTATTCTCCGCCGGAGGACGGGGGGGCAGCCATCACCACGAACGATTATCTGATGCTGGGCACGCAACTCGGCTGGCCGGGGTTGATTTGTTTTTCGGCGTACGCGGCGTTGTGTTTCAGAAATCGCCCGCACCTCGTAGCAACCGACATGAGGAGGCTCCATCTAAAATCCGCAGAGTCACAGCCTCCTCACGTCGGCTGCTATGGTTCGACTGGCGAAACGCCGGGCGGGACGCCCGACGAGACGCCTGCGCTACGCTGCGCTTGTCGCGCGGGGGCGCTGGCGATGCTGGTAGGGTTTTGGTTTGACGGTGGATTGTTCACCTTGCCCACAGCTGCGGTATTTTGGATTTTGCTGGAATTGGGAGCGGTGCGGGGTGGCGTGTTTACCGGTGTGTTGCACGAGGTAGCCCTCTTCGCCGGTGCGCCATCCGCGGGTTGTGCGACGGCTGACCAGACGAAACACGCGGCCGGTATTGAGAATGGTTTGGCGTTGGCGCATATCAGTTTGTTTCGTGGGTTGCGAGAAAAGCTTGGACGGTTTTGTTGGTGAGGCACTTCAGGACGATGCCGGCGGACCAAGTGCCAAAGGCGGGTTTGACTTTGCACTGGCCTTTGACGTTGCCAATATTGACGCGTTCGCCGCGGCGCTTGGTGGGCATGCCACGGCTGTTGAGGTCCTGGGCGATGCGGGTGAGTGCAATAAATCCTGCGTAGAGATTACTCGTTTCAACGCCAACGTGACGCAGACTGCGTCTTTCTGCTGAGTCCGTGCCGATTTTTCGGTAGGGCGGATTCACGATGGCGGCATCGAAAGTGGGCGGCTTCGTGCCGAATAAATTATCGGCAAGACGAGCCGACATTTCATGAATGAAGTCGGTCGCGTGTATGGTGAAGCTAAATTGAATGCCTGCCTCGGCGCAAAGGCGCTGGCAATCTTGCATCGTTTCCAAAAGAGCGTCCTGAATGAGTGAGTCAAGCTCATAAAGTGTTGCTTCGATGGTGCGAATGCTGTTTTTTTTCTCACACAAGCGTGAAACAAGTGCTGCCGTAAGCGCGCCTGCGCCTGCCCCGGCGTCCAGCAGGCGAACCACATTGGGAAGCGGCCCGAACAACGAAGCCATAAAATCAGCCACAGGCGAGGGCGTGAGGAACTGTCCAAGTTCCCCTTGCCGCCTACGGGCCGCTGATTCTGTTATGACCATGTTGAGCATGAATTGAGGATAGCAAAGTTGACCACGCTTCGCAATCGAGCAATCGGGCGCTTCACCCGCCGTAACGAAAGCGAGTGAAGCGTTCGGTTTGCTGGGGTCAATCCTCATCCGGCAGCATGACGGTGATGGTTCGTTGCCTTTGGGGCTTCCGAGCGTCGGATCGGTGAACGGGTCATAGCCCAAATAGTCGATCAGGTGAGGCTGGAAAGCCCATGCCGGGTATGTCCGGTCGCAATCCCACAAGCTCAAGGTCCGGGCGCTAGCCCCCTAATCTTCTTCTCCGCTGCTACAGAAGCCGTTGGCA